>Ga0310696_10000212_pt1 | contig 97790 bp, 85 predicted proteins | sample AusTroGonzalo_MG_4_FD_203885 | JGI IMG/M metagenome (GOLD analysis project Ga0310696, IMG submission 203885) | Bovine rumen microbial communities from tropical cattle in Woodstock, Queensland, Australia - Gonzalo_02 (v2) (version 2) | ecosystem: Host-associated > Mammals > Digestive system >...
GCAAAACCTTCTCGTCGCGGGCGCTACAGGTGGTGGCGACGTTCCTTCTTACGCTGAACCGCGAATACAAAACCCACCGCACCGTGAACCACTATGCCGAGCGGCAGGGGCTTACGCCGCGCCATTTCGCCGACATTGTCAAGCGGCAAACTGGCTATTCGCCCAAGGAATGGATTAACATGTACACCATCAGTCAGGCGAAGCAGATGCTGCACATCCCCGGCGTCCAGGTGAAGGATGTCGCCGACAGCCTCGGTTTCCCCGAGCAGTTCACCTTCCGCAAATACTTCAAGACCCACACCGGCGTGTCGCCCACCGACTACCGGAAGGGCAATAAATAGAAACTATTCCGATCACGGTGGCATACACCTCTTCTGCTGAAAAATGGATATGGCTATCGAAACAGCCACTGGCAGTTTCTTCACATACGGGACAAGGGGATGGGCGAATGGGGTGAATATGCAAGGTGGGGCTAATGCACACTTGTTCAGTTTGTGCTACGTGTACGACGTGAGGATAGGTGCTTTCTGCAATAACTGTTTTCATATAAAGAATAGTCTCTTCAATTTCCGTAGTGTATTGATGGCTCGACCCGTCATACTTCTAACCCGTCGAAGTGATAAGCCGGATGAAAGCAACTCTATCTCGTCGCCGTATTCAATCAAGTAGTCAAATTTCAGTTTTCTGTAGCCCATACTATTCCTCCTTTCTATTCTACAAGTTCATAATTATGATGCATATCTTGCAATCAATCTACTGACCGATGTCGGCTGCCAAGACTTATTGTTCGCGGTCATAAAGCCGTTTCGGTTTAGATATGCTGCCTTCTCCCGAAGAGTTCCTTCCATGTATCTAATGGCGGCATATGCTTTGATATTTGCAGTTGCGCTGTCCGCTCGTTCTTTTCTATTCTTCTTGATGAGTTCGTGATTCCTCTCTATGAGCGACAGCCCGTCCGCTGTCTTTACCGTAAGATGTGGATTGCCTGCCCGTCTGGTTGATTTAGCCATGCCTTGTTTCGTTCTCTGGGAGAGGAATAGCCTTTCTTGCATCGCCATACCCAGGAATATCCCTAATTCCAAAGGGCTGATATCTGGGTGATCACAAAATTGGACGCGGTAATTCTTATAAATGTAGGCTCCGTCTTCAATATCTCGTGTCAATCTGTCAACCTTCGCAACAATCAAGGTTGCGCCTAGTTTCTTGCATTCATTCAAAGCCTCTATCAGGAGCGGTCTGTTGGACAATCTTGACTCACCATGTACATCCTTGCCGCTTTCCTTCTCTTGATACTCGGAGATGATGGATCCTCCGGCATTGGTGACATAGGTGCTGATAATGTCTTTTTGCGCTTCAAGACCGAGACTTTGCTTTTTTGTCGAAACCCTGTAGTATGCAATATAATTCGTCATATTTTAATGTGTTTTTGTCGGCGTTACGCCACTAAAACGTTCCTTTTAGAGTTGTGAATTGATTACTTTTTGTGTCCCATGATCATTTTTGTGTTTTATATAAGAACGAAGAAAGAATCATATTATTGCATTCACACTCAAGTATTTAAACTTTCGAATGCGGTTTCGGTATTTTGAATACATACAAAAAAACACCCACCCGAACATGGGTGAGTGTCTAAACAACATACTTAAAAAATTTGAAGAATATTATGGATTGCCCCTTTGCATGTATTTATCGTTTATTGTCGAGTTTCAGTTCCATTGTGAATAGAATCCAAGAGACCAGTCCGGACAAAAGGCTGTCGTAGTCGTAGTACAATTCGTCGCCTTCAGTTTTGTCAATGTACGGCTCCACTGTTTTGGCAATGAAATTCTGAATATCATCGATCCCTTTTTCTTTGGTTGTAGTAATGAAGTCTTTGGTTGTTTGTCCGAACTCTTCTTTGATTTTGCTTACAGCTTTCTCTATAAACGAATCTCTTTTTACACCGTTTTCTTTGCTTTCGCGCAAGAACGTATCAAAATCTTTTAGAACTACTAGTTTTTTCATTTTTAATTCATTTGTTTATACTGTATTTATGAAATTTCCCATAAATAACTTATAAAATAAACATTGAACTATGAAGCAAATAATTGTAATCTTTGACAAACCCGTAATTCTCCCAAGTGATAATATGGAGCAGGTAAAAACGTATGGGATTTCGCTCGACAAACCAGAAATAGCAACATTAGACCGAATAACGAAATACATCCGTAATTACATTTTGGCCGTTGCCGAACTTTTCAAAGAAGGAATAGAGCATATCGACGAATGGTCCTATAAAAAGAACGGTGAGGTTTTTTACGTCAATGACCCCACATGGGATAAATATGTTCAGATGGCAGAGAAGAAGAAGGTAAGATTTGCTGTTCTTGATGATGACGATATGGTGATGATGGAGGATGACCTTCACGAGAATTATCTTCTTACAAACAAAGACAAATGGAAGCAATTAAAAGGGATGTCGAAAGTCGTTTGGTATTAAAAAGTGGATGTCCAAAACGCATTTATTATAAGAATGCGCCCAGAATCAAAAAATGTATCACATATCTTTATTTGCTGAATTATAGAATGTTGGTATGATTATTTGGGAAAGTTTGCCTAAAAAATCCAAATTCTGGACATGATCTGGGTGAGACCGTAAAGGGTCAAATTTCTATTTGCATAAATAACGTGTAGATATGAAAATTTGAGCTGGCGGGCTCGATACATAAAAGACTACTGGAAGTTCATCGGTAGGAGCCGCCACTCCTCCGGTGGACTTCTTTTTTTATACGATGAAATACCAAATCAGCAGTAAAGGATCAAAGACCAAACCTTCGGACTCTGAATTCGCAAAAATGCAATGGCTTGAAAAAGACACTGACCAGCCTACCCTGTTGGATTATCTCGGCAAGGGTCATACCTATCGCGCAAACATGTCCAATACACAGAACGATGGACATAAGACACTCGTCAGTACCCAAGTGGTGATGATTGACATAGATGGCAAGCACAAACCACCAACACTGACACAATTCTTGGAGCAGACTCGTCTCACACCGTCATTCTATTACGAGACCTTCTCATCCCAGAACGGGGAGCGTTATCGTTTGGGATACACTCTCGACAAAGAAATTAAGAGCAAGGCAGAATATAACGCCATCGCACATATCATCTTGGAAAAGACTGGCTGCATTGACAAGGAAATGGCCGACCCGGTCTCATTTTCTGCCGTCCAGAACATCGCCGGAACGAACAAACCAGTAACTAACAACTATATCGCTTACAAGAAATCAGATTTTGACAGACTCATTGACGCCTACTTGCCGAAAGTAGAAGTCTGTCGTAGGTTTGATGTAAAGTTAAGCTTTGATGAATACGAGGTGATGTGTGACTACCTTTCTTTCGATGGAACGTTTGAAAACTACATTTCGCTTCATCCCATCGACAAAGTTCTGCGCCACGAGAGCATACCAGATGACGAGGATGAAACATTCTATTATTGGACAGACTATAAGTGTCTAATCCGAAAACTCGTCGATGGATCCTACTATCATAGGGTCGAAGACATCTACATGCCAAACACATGGCATGACAAGGAGGGACGGAGAAGGAAGCTGACTGTGAATTGCTCCCTGATTCACCAGATGTATCCCGACTGTACATTGGAGGAATTGCTTGTATTGACCACGAAGTGTTTCCTAAAGTACTATTCTAATGACGCGGAAGACACAATTCCGCGCGAATTCGTATTCAATGTTGTTGCCGCAGAAATGAAAGCCCCGCTCAACGCCAAGAGTCCGATTACTATAAAGAAAAGGTTTAAGGTGAAGAAGTATGACGAGCATGGGAAAAGAGTTCATTGGAAAGTTCAAGCAAAGGAGTATTATTCTAATCAGATGATTGAAATGTATGACTGCTCACTATCTGTTGAAGACAACCTTATTCTGATTCAGCAATACTATGCTGAAAGCAAGGACAAACATCATGTTTCTCTCAGGACATTAAAAAGATACCTTGATGAAAACAATATCTTTTATTTCTGCTCGAACAACAATCCTCTAACGAAAGAAAAACCCATCACTGTTCTTAAAAGAATGATTAGATGCTCTATGACAAAGGACGCTTATCAGTTTCTCTTGGATAATAGGAATAGTATAGGAAGGAAACAATTCTTTAAATATAAAAGTATTCTTTCTAAAGAGGTAAAATAGGAGATAGTTATCTTTTTTAACCTTATCTATATATACACCAAACAAAACGACATTATTATATATAAGGTTAAAAAAGATAACTCCTTTCAGGAATACTTTGCTTCGCGAATGCGCCACCTTTGATGCTGGTGGCATTTATATCAAAAAAAATATTTTTTTTATATTGCTGATTATCATGGCAATGGTTTTTGTGTCTTCAAAAAAATATCAAAAAATCATTTTTTCGAGAACGGTTTTGTTATGTTTATAGTGAAGGGTAAAGTAGAGCACCCCCGATGGAAATGAAGTAATTTAATAATCCTTTAAAATAATTAAAACATGAAAATTAAAAAACAAAAAGAAAACGCATCCAAACTTGAAGAGATGCAAACGACACTCAAAGGACATAGTGAAATAGAACTAGAATCTTTTGATTGGACAAGAGCAGTAAGTATTATGGTACTTTCGGACTATGGCTATATGGACATCGAGTCCGGTTTGAAAATGGACTATCTAGTGCCACGTTGGGAACGGGCGCTGAATATTGCCAATTCAGTAGCCACACATTATCACGATTATGATTATGTTATGGGAGTTTGTTACTTGACTACATTGGCCTTTCTCCATGACTATGGCCACTTCAAGAATGTGAAGGAACTCAAAACCAGTCTTGTCGAAACAATTAAATCAATCTCTGAAAAAAATCTTCTTGTGGCAGAATTGTATGTAGATGCCTTGTTCTCTGGAGAGGAAAGAGAAGCATTCAAAGCCCTTTTCAAATTTAGGGCACATGCAATCGGAGAGGAAATTGGTTCTGCTGCATACAATTGTTTGACCAAAGAGCAATTTGCCGAATAACACATTAGCGCACCGCGCATTATTTCAAATAAGAGTATTAACATTTAAAACCTTTTGGTGTATAGGTGAACCAAGTATGATTATGCCCAATTGGAGCTTTAATTATTACGCAGTAAAGTCTGCAACAGGAAATGTCCTTAACTTAGTAAATGAAGGACTGAGGAATCTTGGCATGGAAACCAAGTACAACATCAAGGACGCCATCGAGAGTCTTTGGGATGGGAAAAACAATGTGACTATGGCCACGTTCAGGCCTATTCCAGAAACCATTGTAAAATATGGTACAATCAAGAAAATGGAACGAGACGCTACGGATTACGATACCGGAGAGCCTGTTTTCAATTCGGATGAGGAATACGAGTCTTATAGTAGGAAGTACGATGAAGCCGTCAAATACAACGAAGCCACGTATGGAGTGACTAACTGGCGCGAGTACAACTGTCTTGTTGGATTCGGCTGTAAATGGGATTCTGAAGTAAAACTGAAATCGTATTATATCGATAATGCAAACGGGATTACGACAATCTATTTGGATAGTGACACAGCTTGGAGCTATCCTTATCGTTGGCTGAAATATATTAAAAAAACCTTTGATCTCAATGTTTACATCTTTGCCCAAGAAGAATTTGATGCATATAATTTGTATGGTGAGATTGATAACATCAATGCAGAATATGCGGAAGAGTGCTTTTATGATTTCGCGCCCGTTCGTGAGGACTTTGATAGTGAAGATAAGTATGGTGACGCCTATGCTCAGTTCAAAGTCAATTTGAGCAGGGCATTATATAGTAAGTTTCAAGAATGTGTGAATGGGGAGGAATTGGATAGTATATATGATTAGTTTAATTGGATGATTTGTAAGAATCACTCATTTATTATTCTTTAATTTCATTGTATCGGACAGGGTGGGATGCTGAAAGAAGAAATCCCACCCAGCCCACCCTCAAAGAAGAAGCTAATAATAGCTAAAACACTAGCGGTGAATGCAATGCTTGATGATTGTTTTCGTTATTATATTGGTTTTAAATGAATTGTGATAATATGTGTTGTTAAAAGAGCAATTGAATTGATGTGGAACAGTATGGGAATGAGTTGGCACTGTTGAACACAAGGTGCTTGGCAGATATCGTTGAAGGTTTGAAGTATACTTTTAAGAATTGGGTTAAAGAGGCCGTCGAAGAGGTCATCGACGACAAAATGTGCAATGCCAATCTTGAAGACGCGCGGTTGAACGCTGAAGAATTATGTAAAAGATGGAGTATTACAAGAAACACCCTTCACAATTGGGAAAGAGATGGTGTGATTTCGCCGTTGCCTCTTGGGGGCCGAAGAAAAATATACAGTATGAAAGATGTGCTGAACGCAGAAATGGAAGGATTGGTTAGAACAGCTTGCTAATGAAACTGGTATTACGAACAAAGCAGAAAGAAGGGATGCACCCTTTGCATACTCGAATGAATGTCGAGGGTGCTGTCATATGGGTCAATTTGTTGATGAAGGTTGATGTTGCAGATTGGAACCAGGTCTCTCGATCCGAGAGAAAGCTGAACAACTATTTAAACAAGAAAGGCATATCCAAGAAGATTGCCCTTATAGAGGAAGCTATTATGGATATGCGAAGACATCATAGACTTACCAAAGAGAACTTGGAAAGTGCTATCGAGAGTATTGTGTTGGCGGATAAGAGAGATGAGCTAAAACGGGCAGAGGAAATGGGGAAATATGTCGAGGAAAAGAAAAGAAAGAATGTGAAGAACTTCGCCGTAAATCATATAAATGGTATTGTAAATGGACAAGTGCGCACATCGAAGAAAGAGAGATATGCAAAGCAGTCGGTGAAGAATTGGGAGCAGTTTCGTAGAGTATTCTTAGAATTTTACAGCGATAGACCTTTTGGTTGGGATGATATCAACGAATCATTAGTGGATAGATACATCGCCTATTTGGAGGGTAAAGGATATATGAAGTATACTATCGACAAACATATTAGCATGTTCAAGACATTGATTGGGGCTGCAGAAAGACAAGGCTTGCATGACAACCACATCGCGTGCAGCTTTTTGAAAAGGTATCAAGTTAAGGATGAAGACAAGGCTAAAGAAATATACCTTACCAAAGAAGAATTGTCAGCCTTGTATGATATGCCGCTCACCGGATTTGAAGAACAAGTTAGGGATGTTTTTCTCGTTGGTTGCTTCACGGCATTGAGATATAGTGATTACTGCAGGATAGAGAAATCGAATATTGGCATTACTCATAAAGGTACAAAGGTCATCCGGCTCAGGCAAGAGAAAACCGATGGAACAGTAGTTATCCCCATTATGGATGACCGACTGGAGTCCTTGTTGAAGAAGTATGACTACAATGTCCCCAAGATATGCGATCAGAACCTTAATAGGACTATCAAGGAAATCTGTAGAAGATTATCCGAGACAGTACCAAGTTTTCAAAAGAAGGAAAGAACGGTATTGACCTTGAAAGAAAGAAGGGCGGAGAAGGTGGCAAAGAAGAGGGGTGAAGTGTTGTACGAATACGACGAACATGGTTATCCATTGAAGGCACGGTGGGAACTTGTAGCAAGCCATACAGCTCGTAGGAGTTGTATAACTAATATGTATCTTTCCAAAAAGTTCACAGTTTCGCAAATGCGGAGTGTGAGTGGTCATCGAACAGAAACGTTGTTCTATAAGTATGTAAAACTATCTTTGGATGAATATGCCGACAGTGTCGCAAGTGCCGCTGTGGATGGGTTGTTTTAAAAACATGTGATTAGATTGTGTCTTTGGGGTGCGTCAATGGACGCACCTTTTTTTTGAGTTCTTCAAATATGACCAAAATATGACCAAATTTGGGATATAAAAGAAAAAAGATTTTGCTATTTCGTTTATACTAAACTACTTACAAAATCTTCTTTGTACCCCGGGAGGGGTTTACACAAATGACCTTACAGGCAGATACTATAACGCTGACTGGGGTGTATATAACGCAATTAGCAATGGAGGTAATCAGCCAGGTATGTGGAGGACACTTACAAACGATGAGTGGACATATCTTTTTTATGATCGCTCAAATGCATCTTCAAAATATGGTAGCGCAACGGTAAATGGCGAGTATGGCTTAGTGATTTTGCCTGATATATGGACAATGCCTGACAGTTTGACATTTTACCCGGGAATGAATGGTTTCGAGAACAATATATACACGACGGAACAGTGGTATCAAATGGAGCAATATGGAGCACTGTTTCTCCCTGCTGCGGGTTACCGCCAAAACAGCACAATAGAAGATACTGACATTTCGGGAAATTATTGGAGTAGTACGCATGCCGATAACGGAAATGCTTACAATATATTCTTTTATGATGATTATCTTGACTATGATAATGGCTCAAGACATTTAGGGTTTTCTGTACGTTTGGTAAGGGATTCTGTCGAGGCTGGAGAAATAGATACACCTACGGTGACGACTACTGATGTAAATGACATCGGAGCAAGATATGCCACTTGCGTCGGCAATGTTATCGATGATGGTGGCGTATATGTAAATGTTCGTGGCTTCTGCTTGAGTACAACCCCCAATCCGACAGTAAACGACAGGCACTCGTCGAATGGCGCAGGAACAGGTGTGTTTAGTTGTACTTTTGACCACCTTTTAATAGGAACAACGTACTATGTCAGAGCATACGCTACCAATAACATTGGCACGACGTATGGAAACGAAATATCGTTTACAACCGACAGCAACTATGTGGATAATTTTAATGAAGACGGAGCCTCCTATGCGTTATTTTCGATAGGAGAGAACCGACAAGTGAGATTTTCGCGCGGGAATCTACAATATCAAGCATCTACAGACACTTGGCGTTTTGCCGAAGAACAGTACGATTTTGTCGGATCGGAAAACAGTTATATTTCCGACACTAATAGTAGGTGGATTGACCTTTTCGGTTGGGGGACCAGCGGGTGGAATTCGGGGGCTGTATGTTATCAACCATGGTCAACCAGTTCAACTACCGAAAATTACGTTCCATGCGGCGATACGGCCTCAAACCTCACAGGGGACTGTATTAATGCTGATTGGGGCATCTATAACGCCATTAGCAATGGCGGCAATCAGCCCGGCATGTGGCGAACGCCAAGTCAAGCCGAATGGCACTATCTTGCATCAGTACGTGATAGCGCATCGGCCAAGTATGGAGTGGCAAGGATAAATAATGTCTGTGGAGTGGTTGTTTTGCCAGACAATTGGACATTGCCAGAAGGGCTGACGTTCAATCCAGGCGGTGGAGCATATGCTAAAAATAATTATACTTTGTCTGAATGGAATCGTATGGAGGCAGCTGGCGCAATATTTTTACCTGCGGCAGGTTATCGCACGGGCACCTCATTTTATAACCCTTATGCGGGAATTGGCATAGCAGGTTTGTATTGGTCCTCAACACAAATTTGGGGTGCAATGGCATACCAAATGGTTATACCTGGCTATGGATGCAACTACAGTTCGGGGTGCTTCGGTAACCGCTATCTTGGAAGTTCTGTTCGTCTTATAAAAACCGAAAAAACAGATGTGTCTACCGTTGAGGTGTCAGAAATTCAGGCGAGTACTGCTGAGGGGGGCGGTAATGTCCTAGGATATGGTAGTGACACGATTATGGCTCGTGGTGTATGTTGGAGTGCGTCTCCCAATCCCACATTGAATGATAACCATACAATTGATGGCTTCGGATTAGGCGGATACTCCAGCACCATGAGTGGTTTGTCGCCTTCTACCACATACTTTGTACGTGCCTATGCCACAACTATGGTAGGAACAAGTTATGGAAATGAGGTTTCGTTTACCACTGCAGACATGGAGTTGCCATCTGTAATCACCTCGGAGATTAGCGACATAACTCCGACTTCGGCCGTCTGTTCAAGTGTTGTAGATCATGACGGATTTACTGAGGTAATCGCTCGTGGTGTATGCTGGAGCACCAATCCTAATCCAACGATCGAGGACAGTCACACCGGTGATGGTACTGGGGCGGGAGTTTTTGTCAGCAGTTTAATTGGCTTGCAACCAACCACAACATATTATGTACGTGCCTACGCCACAAATAGTGTCGGTACATCTTATGGTGAGGATATTATTTTTACCACATCTTGTGTTATTCTGGGCGGTTTTGATGAAAACGGGGCTTCTAATGCCTTGTTCTCAGTAGCCGAAGACCGTCAGGTGCACTTTTCAAAAGGCAACTTACAATACCAAGCATCTTCTTCGACTTGGCGTTTTGCTGAGCATCAGTACGACTATATTGGTAGCGCTAATTCAAATCTATCAGCCTCATACACTGGCTGGATCGACCTTTTTGGATGGGGTACAAGTGGTTGGGACGGCAGCGGTGCTACCTATTATCAGCCATACGACTATAACAATACAACTGGTTATGGGCCCAATGGCAACGACTTGACTGGAGAATATGCCAATGCTGATTGGGGTGTATTCAATGCTATTTCAAATGGTGGAAACCAAGTTGGTATGTGGCGAACACTCTCTCATGATGAATGGACGTATCTGTTTGAAGGCCGAGAGGATGCTTCGACCAAATACGGTACCGCAACCATTGATGGAAAAAAAGGTCTTGTCGTATTGCCGGATTGTTGGGAATTGCCAGATAATGTAACATTTGTGGCTGGATTTACCGGAAATACATATACTTTAGACCAATGGGATGAAATGGAATCGAATGGTGCAATTTTATTGCCAGCCGCTGGATATAGAAACTCCCGATCTGTTTCACAAGAGGGGAATGAGGGTGATTATTGGTCTGTGACGGGAGTACAACAATATAACGGGGCTCATCAAATCTATTTTAACTATTATTTCAGTAATATTAGTATAAATTGCTATTATGGTTTTTCTGTGCGGTTGGTGAAGGATTGAGAATCGTAGGCAACTTGTTCCCTGACACCTAAAAATCAATGAAAAGAGACAGGGAGGCAATGATTATGATTGTCTTCCTGTTTTTCATAGGGCACAGTCAAATAATATCAAGAAGACGCATCTTATATCGCGATCGAATTGTATGGTTTGTAAGGTTGTTTCAGAAAAGTTTAGTATATTTGTTATTTCAAAACGAGAGTCAACTAAAACAAATAATCACATAAATCATTGAAATTATGGCAAAAGACGATGTAAACGCTTTGAAACAGGAGAAGCTTAAGATTCTGCAGAGCACACTTGACAAGATTGAGAAGAACTACGGCAAGGGTTCGATTATGAAGCTGGGCGACCGTCCGGACGAGAGTTTGGAGGTGATACCTACAGGCAGCATTGCGCTTGACGCCGCATTGGGCGTTGGCGGTTTCCCGAAAGGCAGAGTGATTGAGATTTACGGACCTGAGTCGTCGGGTAAGACCACGCTGGCAATACACGTGATTGCGGAGGCGCAGAAACAGGGTGGCATCGCGGCGTTCATCGACGCTGAGCATGCCTTCGACAGCTTCTACGCCAAGAAACTCGGAGTGGATATAGAAAACCTTTTGGTGTCGCAGCCGGACAACGGTGAGCAGGCTCTGGAGATTGCGGACAACCTGATTCGTTCGGGTGCGATAGACATCATCGTCATCGACTCGGTGGCGGCATTGACGCCGAAGGCGGAGATAGACGGCGAGATGGGCGACAGCAAGATGGGCTTGCAGGCGCGTCTGATGAGCCAAGCGATGAGAAAACTGACGGCGACGATAAGCAAGACTGGTTGCTGCTGCATTTTCATCAACCAGCTGCGTGAGAAGCTGGGCGTGATGTTCGGCAACCCGGAGACGACAACGGGCGGCAACGCGCTGAAGTTCTACGCCTCGGTGCGTATAGACATACGCCGCACACAGGCCATCAAGGACGGCGACCAGAACATAGGCAACCGTGTGAAGGTGAAAGTGGTGAAAAACAAGGTTGCGCCTCCATTTAGGGTGTGCGAGTTCGACCTGATGTTCGGAGAGGGCATATCGAAGATAGGTGAGATAATTGACCTCGGAGTAGAATATGGCATCATAAAGAAGAGCGGTTCGTGGTTCAGCTACGGCGAGACCAAGCTGGCACAGGGACGTGAGGCTTTGAAACAACTGCTGAAAGACAACGAGGAGCTGAGTGCCGAACTCGAAAGCAATGTGAGAGAGGCCATGAAGAACGCTCCGATGGAAGAGTGATTTGGATTGGTTGAATGCTTGGGCGTTTGATTTTTGAGTTAATTGGTTAAAACAGATTTGTGATGAAAAAGATTCTTTTAGCTATAGCAGCAATGATTATGTGCAGTGAACTATCCGCACAAAGTGACAGCACTGCCATGAACGGACAACCCTCAGCCGACAGCATTCAGTTGTCCACAACACACCTGCGTGGCGCAGACTCACACAATATATCCACTGACAGTGTGCCGATGGAAGAAGTACGCAAACTGTCACGCAGACAACAAATGAAGTACTTTGGTCATGACTTCTCGTCGTGGTTCTGCGAAGTGAAATATTTATACGGCCAACGCGATATTGCTATCGGACTCAACCTAAGCTATGTACCGAACATACTTGGTGTCTATGGAACCTTTATGAACGGGGTAAACGCATATTGGGGTTCAGCTGGAGTTGTATATCGTTTCTCGCGTATTGACAGCAGAATAGACTGCCAAGCCTACGCTGGTTTCGTAGCTGGATATGGTTATGGTGCCGAGGTTGGACTGCGTATAGCGCGTGTAAACCGCCGACACAGAGCGTTCAGCTGGGTGAGCTTGTCGGTTGGAGCCGCCATAACCAACTACGGCTCGTTTCTCAACTGCGGATTAAGTCTGCCGTTTGGAGTACCAGCCGCGGCTGTATGCCTGTTTTAAGTCTATTGTCTTCAAAAGAGACCTACTATTGTGGGTGATGAGCCTGCATACTATATTGTTGAGCAATGTACGAAATCGACGAGCAGCGCGAAGAGCTGCAAATACAGGAGAAATATGAGGAGCTGCTGGAGGCCTGCCGCCAAATCAAAGTTTTGACACCGCAGGAAGAGGAAGACATTTTTCGAGCCTATGCTATAGCCAAACAGGCACACAACGGTACTCGCCGCAAGTCGGGCGAACCTTATATATTCCACCCTTTGGCCGTCGCATTAATTGCAGTAAAAGAGGTTGGGCTGGGACCAATAGCCGTCATCTGTGCCCTGCTCCATGATGTGGTGGAGGACACAGAGATAACGTTGGACAACATTCGTATGCTCTTCGGAGATCGCGTAGCCACCATTGTGGACGGCGTAACCAAGATTGAGGACGTCATCGAATTGCACCAGAGTGAGTCGAAACAAGCAGAAAATTATCGCAAAATACTGTTGTCTATGTGTCGGGATGCCTATGTGATATTTCTCAAACTCTGCGACCGCCTGCACAATATGCGCACTCTCGACTCGATGAAGGACACCAAGAAACTGGCCATATCAAGCGAAACGCAGTATATATACATCCCCATAGCCCACCGTTTGGGATTGTATAACATCAAAACCGAGCTGGAAGAGTTGGTCATGAAATACACCAACCCTGAAAAATATGCTGAAATATCGGAACAAATAGCCAAGCAAGCAGGTACCGAACAGAAACTGAAAGAGTGTCTAACCAAGCCTTTGCGTCAATTGCTCGATGCAGAAGGACTGAAATACGAAATCAAGACCCGCGTGAAATCAGTCTATTCCTGTTGGAAGAAAATGCAAAACAAAGGCGTGACGTTCAAGGAAATCTATGACCTCTATGCAATGCGTGTGATACTCACGGTTGATCGTGACGAGGGAATGAGCGATGAGGACTATCGGCAACGCGAGAAAGTTGAGTGTTTCAAGGTTTATAGCATCTTGACGAATAAGGAAAAAGGCGGGTTCACTCCCAACGAAAACCGTTTCCGCGACTGGATAACACATCCTAAAGTCAACGGATATGAGTCATTGCAAACCACCGTGATGACTAATATAGGTCAATGGGTTGAGATACAGATTCGCACACAACGCATGGACAACGTGGCCGAGAAAGGTATGGCTGCGCACTTTCTGTACAAGGAAGCTCACCCAGAGGAACATATCGAAAACAACCCTGTCGAGGAGTGGCTTCAAAGCATACGAAGCACTTTCGAAAACACAGAGAAAAGCGCAATCGACCAAGTGCAAGAGTTTAAAGAATCACTATATACCAACGAAATATACCTCTTCACCCCTAAGGGAAAGGTGGTTAAAATGCCAGCGCACTCGACAGTGCTCGACTTCGCCTTCGCCATTCACACCGATATAGGAATACACTGCATCGGAGCCAAAGTCAACTCCAAAGTGGTACCCGTAAGTTTTACATTGCATTCTGGTCAGCAGGTGCAGGTGCTCACTTCCAAAAAGTCAGTTCCCACACCCGATTGGGTAAACATTGTAAAAACCGCACGCGCAAAAGAACGAATAAAAGACTATCTACACGAACAAAAGAAAAACTTCCAGCAGATAGGTGAAGAGAAACTGAAACATGCAGTTGCCAGCCTCGGAATACAGTACAACATTGAAACACTGCAGCATATCAAGCGATACTTCGACATAGCCGGTGATGTAGATCTCTACTACCAGGTTGCCAGCGGAACCATCGGAGAACACGAAATAGCCCAAAGTCTGGGCAAAGCACGGCGTACCCCGCAGATGCTTTTCCTCGGAGCTTACAAAGACCTGTTTGAAGGCGACACCAACCCGATAACATCCACTGCGACCGATACAAGCCACTCTTTTGTAGTGGACAGCTCGTATGACCAACTACACACTGAGCCTGCCAACTGCTGCAAACCAATCCAAGGCGATGCTGTAGTGGGCATCATGTCGGGAGATAAAATCATCATCCATCGGACCAATTGTAAAGTGGCGATGGACGAAATGGCAAAACACGAGAACAAAATAGTCCGTGCAAAATGGCGCCAGGGTGAGAAAGTGTCTCTACTTACAGGTATTTCCATCACTGCCATCGACCGCAAAGGACTTCTTCAAGACCTCACAAAACTCATCTCGGAGGAACTCGACCTAAATATGCGAGCCATAACATTGGAGGCCTCGGAAGGTGTTGGGAGAGGTATTATCATGCTTTATGTCAACAACCTCGCCGGACTTAACAGCCTAATAAAGAAAATCAAAGCCATAGATGGAGTGGAAGATGTGAGAAGACTATGAACGAATTGTAAGTAAGTTGCAAATTGAAACAAGAAACACTTAATGCTTTCTGCCGATTGAGCGACATTCTCGACCGATTGCGCCGCGAATGTCCATGGGACAGTGTTCAAACCATACAAAGCCTGCGATATCTCACCATCGAAGAGGTCTATGAACTCAGCGATGCAATAGTCAACCTTGACACCAACGGCAACGACGACTTGAAAAAGGAACTTGGCGACATCATTATGCACATAATGTTTTACGCCAAAATATCAGAGGATGAAGGACGCTTCTCCCTTGACGACGTACTGAACGCCATAAGCGACAAACTAATAGCCCGACATCCGCAAATTTTCTCGCCGGACGACAAAAACGACAAAAGCTGGGAGCAATTGAAAATGTGCGAAGGGCGCAAGTCAGTTATGGAAGGCGTCCCCAAAAGCCTCCCTGCACTCGACAAAGCAGTGCGCATACAAGAAAAAGCAGCTGGAATGGGGTTTGACTTCAGAAACGAGGAAGATGCCTTCGAAAAAGTTAAAGAAGAATATAGGGAATTTTGCGAAAACAGATCGGCTGAGGAGTTCGGCGACCTACTTTTCGCTATTGTAAAATGGGGGGCGATGCAAGGTATTAACGCCGACGATGCCCTCTGCAAGACAAACCAGAAGTTCATCCACCGTTTTCAACACATTGAACAGGCCGCCGCCTCACAAGGGAAGACACTTGGAGACCTAAACCATGACGTAATAACTACCCTCTGGTGTGAAGCGAAGCACACTTAACTATGACGGAAGAGTATATAGACCAAGGCCAGTCCCACAAACAACAAAATTAGAAAAATATAAAAGGCGATGCTGCATCCCTGCGGAGGCAATGGACGATCTTTACGACGAAGTAAACGACCCCAATCAATAGGCTCACGCTCCTGCTTTTCTTCACTCATGACGTTTTCTCCTGCGGATTATTTTAATAACAAAATATACTACCACAACAGAAACCACTGCCAAGATTGCACTAGACAATTGTCGGCTGTATTTTTCTATCACTGAAGGATCTGCTGCACGATAGGCAAGATAGCCTATGATGGCAAGGACACTGTTCCACACTCCTGCACCAATAAAAGTGAAAAGGGTGAACTGCAATATGTTCATTCTGGCCAAACCTGCCGGAATAGAGATAAGCTGCCTTACAACGGGGATAAGCCTACCAACAAGTGTTGATATATTACCATGGTCGTTGAAATACACTTCGGCACGGTCGAGTTTTTCTCGGTTAAGGAGCAAAAGGTGTCCGATACGACTGTCAACAAGTTTGTATATAATTGGACGTCCCAACCAACGCGAAAGAAAGTAGTTTATATAGGCTCCCAGCAAGGCGCCTAATGTTCCAATCAAAACGATGAGCCATATCTTCATACCACTACGACTCTCAGGATTACTGGCAACATATACGGCAGGTGGAATAACCACTTCGGAGGGGAATGGTATAAATGAGCTTTCCACCGTCATAAGCACACCTACAGCAGCGTAACTCATATTGGCATCATACCATCGCAACGCTGATGCCACAAATCCGTTGGATGCACTGTCGTCGCCACGGACGCTCTCGGCAACTCTATAAGGTATTACCTGAGAATCTTGCACCTGCCCTGTCGCTGAAGCTTCCGTGACAAAACAAAAAAGGAGTGCCAATATCAAAAAAGCTTGTTTCATTTAAGGAATCTTTTTGTTTTATAAATTTCTTTCTATGAGAACATTGCGTCAATGGCTGTCGAGCATCGAGACCACCTCGTAATCTTCAGCCATATCTGGGCATATAGATAGTAAATCCAGTGGGTGAAACTGTGAGTCTGAGGTACATGCACGGATGGCGTTGAAGAGAAAATTGCGACGACCTGTCTTGAAATAGCATACGGCAAGACGTATGTTGAACTCAATCTGCGCAACAGCGTCGATACATCCTTTGTCGAGAATTGTAATGGCATCATCGAAACGCAATTCACGCATAAGAAAATCAGCATAGCGAAGCCAGCACTCATCAGTCACTTCATCAAGATGCAAAGTACACTGATATAAACTGTCGGCTTTCTCATTGTTGCCGGCACTTTCGTGCAACCATGCCAACTGAAGCATGTAGGACGACGAACGGGGGTTAACCGACAGAGCTCGTTCCGACATCTCTATGGCGGTAAATATGTCATTGTCGTTGGCGTAACATTGACCTAAAACCTGCCAAGCATCGCCAAAGTAGGGGTCTTCCTGTACGGTCTTGCGCAAGTACAGTATTGCCGACGCGTTGTTGCCACTCTCCATATAAATCATCCCCATTGAATAGTAAACCCATGATTTGTCCTCTGCAAACTCAAGAGCCTCATGCAAAACTGAGACTGCTTTGCCTGGATTTCCAATATGACGATAGGCATCTGCAAGACAGAAATAGGCTTGTACATTGGTCCTATCTATAACCACAGCATATTCGTAAGCATCTATAGCTTGCTGCCACTTTTCGAGATTCATGCTTGCTCGTCCATAAGCTATCCATGCGGAAAAAGAATACGGACTGCATTGTGTCTGTGTACGGAAATAGGACTCGGCCTCCTGAAACCGATCTTCATCTTCATAAATGCAAAGCAGATTAAACATAGAACGCTCCTCCTCAGGGGTTTCAGCAATGGCTTTCTTGTAGTACATTATTGCCTTGTCCGTACAATCCATCTTGTAGTACTCATCACCGATGTTACCATAAATCACACCAAGCTCCACCCCATCGACTGATGCAAGCTGATAATATTGAACAGCCTTTTGCGGTTGGTCGAGAAGACCATATACAATACCCATAGCGTACTGCGCGTCAGTATTGCCAGGTTCGGTACGCAATATTTCCTTCAGAAGAGCCAAAGCACCGTTAGGATTGCCCTGATTGGTGTACATGTGTGCACGACGCAGTTTAAACTCGTTGGACTTTGGATACAACTGATCTGCATACTTCAATGCGCTCTTTACTGAATCTATATCATTGGTTTCAAGATAGAAGTCAATTACTGTTTCGAGCACATCCATGTCAAGATATTTCACCGCACCATTTTTACTCACTTTCTCATAATTGAGAACAGCGATACGGGTTTCTTTATCGTAATTCTTAAATCGATCAAGTTCCATTGAAAGAGTAGATTGAAAAGTTTTTAGAACGAGAACCTAATGGTCAAGCCTCCTTTGGTTGTAGAGTTGGGGTAGGCGTTGGATATGAATGGAGTATTGATATTTGTCTGGAAGAACAGGCGTAGTGTCAAAGTGGTGGAGAGCGCATACTCCGCTGAAAATTCGGCCATCCAAACCTTGCTACCCGATGAAATTTGGCTCACATTCTGATTTATCTTGCGTATTTCGGTCTTGTTGCTGTTATAGGTTAGGTTGAACTGCAATACAACATCACTCTTGATATCTTTGCGGAGACGCCCCATCTTAATATGTAATTCGACATCCTTAAATCGATACCCTGCACCAACCGTGACTCCGTTACGGGAAGTCTCTGTCAGCTGGTTGTTTGCAAAACTCAGGGCAAGTGTTCGATTTCGCTGCATTGAGACATTCACCTGAAAACTATTTACCATACTCAATGCCACTTTTATCAGCGGGTTGAATTGTTCTGTAATCTGAATACCCTCCATACTTAGTGGTGCGACATAGTCACCTGTTGGATTCAACACCGTTTCGGAACCATAGTCGTAACCTGCAAGCCCTGAAATAGCGGCATCAGTATAGAAGTTCCCCACCGTATAAGTGGACATGTATTTATGTGAGATTGATATATTTGAAAACCATTTTTTCAAGAACTCTATCTTGCCAAGACCAGAATAGGTGATACTCCAGTTGGGTAGAGGCATTTTCAAGAACGGCGAAAATCCGTATTTTGATACATCCTTGCCCATATATGTAGCAAGGAAACTGGTAAGCAACACTGTCTGCTGATTGGGGCTGTATCCTGCTGGGTACCTTTCTCCAGTTATGGAATCCTGAATAGTGCCTGAACTGTATGGATCGGGGTTTGCGCTGGCCAGACGTTCTGCAATAATATGGCGGTTTTGTAAAAACTCATTGTACAGTTCATCGGGCTTACGGAAAGCGGTGGCAATAGCCCACGCCGTAGTAGTATAGCTTCCGCTGAACATCGGTGACAACGGACCTTTGACCGCATCTTCAATGTTTATATATTTGTAGTAGTACTCCTCACGACGGGAATAGTTCTCGGTGGCAGTGATGTCGATCTTCATGTGGCGTATAGGCTCTAATGAAGCCTGAAGCGAAAAAACTCGGTTGCCTGTAATCCAATGAGGCTGGTTTAGGAGACTGTCGCTGCTGAGAAGGTCGTTTTTAAGCAATTCCTCTGATATATGATCAGTCTGACCAATCACAAAAAGTCCGGGAGCACCAAAGTTACGCGGATCTACACCCATGATTGTTGCCTCACCCATAAAACCGGGGATGTGCCCGCCTCCCGACTGGCTATATTGCACATTAAGCGTTCGGAGACCTGTTATAAACCGCAAACCGAAATAACCCACTTGACGCCACCGTTCAGCGACTTCTGCCTTGTGAATAGAATCAGCCACAGCCTTAGATATTGAGTCGTTCTGATCCATTCCGCGCTTCTTGTCGAGTTTGTTTTTCCCCTTGTCTTTGTCCTTACTACCCTTCTTGTCATCTTTTTTGGGTTGTGGTGGAGCCTGCGCTTTCTTAATAAGTTTGAACTTGTTGTAAAAAGTCTGCATATTAGCCGATGCGGCAGCGTTGAAAGTGGTGGCATTCTCTATCACGTTGCCCATTGACTGCAAGGCTGCAGTACCCCCTTGATAATTATAGTTGGTACGGTAAGTGAGCGGCATACGCAAAAAGTCCAGATATGGCAGTTTGCCAATCGGCACATCGTAACTTATCTGCAGTGTATGCTGGTAGTTCTGCATGGTACCGCCATGTAGCATGGAGCGCCATATTGAATCCGATGCTGAGCGTGTATCAATACGCCCTATCGGTTCGTCGATACGTGCGTTGGCATTGGCATCAAATTGAATTTTAAGGTTGGTGGAAATATCGTACTGAAAACCATAGTCACGGCGCCACGTGAACTGCTTGAAATAGGTGGGCTTCATTATTATCAAGGCCTCACTTTTGTTACGTAGTACAGTCTCCTCGAAATCACGGTATATTTCGGTCGAAAATGAAAGGTTCTTAGGCTGATATATGAGGTTGAACTCCTTGAATATCTTGAGATTTTTGTTGTTGAACGCCTTCATTTTAGCAAACGGGCGAAACTGCTTAGGCTGCTGGACTGAATAGTTGTAGCTGAACCCACCACGGTGCTGGTCTTTCTTGTAGTGCTCAATATCGTCGTCTGAACTCCGCTCTCCACTGTATGCATAGCTGAAACTGAAATTTTCAAAATCGTAGAAATGAGGTTTGAGAGCGGCTTTCCCAACGCGTTCCTTGCGCATGTTGGTTAGCGTAAGGTTGGTGGTTTGCTTGCGCTGCTGAGTCATCCTCTTAATCGAGTCGCGTTCGGCAGCGGTTTGGTAGGTCTGTATGTCTTTTTTCAGAATTACATCCTCGTCGAGCGGGTTGTATTCAGGACTGCCTATCTCCTTCGCCCAGTCCACATAAAGAGGTATATGCATACCCCATTTTTCGGGGAGCATACGTCCTAACTCGAAATCAAACGTGGCTTGCAGGTTCAAGCGGTTGACAAGCTCCGGATCAGTCAATTTGTCCTCCAAATTTCCAAACCCTGATGAGGTATAGGCGCCATATAGTGATAGATTTCCTACATCGGCCAGATTGGTTCGAGCCAGTGCCATAGCTGACCAGCCGCCTTTGTTGGTGTAGTCGCTCAAACGTAGTTCATTTATCCATACTATCACACTTCTCGACACCATTTCTGTCTCTGTATCACCCTTGGGATTACGCACTCCTATCATTATCACCCTCACCTTGCCAAGGTTTGGACGCCCCAAAACAGAGTATTTTTTCCCATCTATATACTCGCTATAAAGCATCGTGGAACTATAGAGTTCTTCTCCGCTGCGGATACTGCGGTTGCGATTGGTCTTTATCTCGGTCATGGCTTGGAGATCTATCTCCACATTGTTCTCGGTAGGCCAGATGGCATACGGGTCATCGGCAGAAGTCCCCCATTCGGTTAGTTTAAGCGGCATCTCATACTCGTAGTAGTTCTTGGTATAGTCACTTCCCAAACGAACAAACAACACCAGATCGCCATCATCCAACACATCTGCTGCAAATTTTTCTTCAGCGTGGGCATACATCTTCAGCTTGCCATAGTAGCGAAGATCATACGAAGTATTGCGGTATATGGCGCGAGCATCGCCCGAAGACAGGTCTGTGATGTCAAGGCTGACGGCCTGCTCATTAAGCTGTGTGTAGGAAGAACTTGTGTTGTACCACTCCTCTCGTTCGATTCCTGGAGGCAGAACGTATGGCACAGGTTCGCGACTACCATTCTCTTCTATGTTCACAGTTCCGAGGTTGAGGCTTGTGGTTTCACCATAGCCAGTGGGATAATCGCCAGGTTGCAATAAGTCCTCGGTATATTTGCGCCATGTACCATATACTAATTCCAAAGTGGCGAAACGAAGTATTACAGGCTCCTCGAAGTCTTTCATAAACATACGCATAAAACGGATGGACTGATAACCGTTTATTTTTCCGACCTTACGTTCAGGTTCTCTTATAGGAATACGGAATTGATACCATTTGCAGTTTGTTGTTGTACCATTGGGTAGCTCGATGTCGCGTGCCTCTTGAATGTCAACTATATAGTTTTCTCCTATGTTCATGTGGGTAGGGTCAATCTCCACGACATATTCGTAATAGTTTTCCGCATCACTGAGGGTGTTGTCTTTGTTTATATCCTCCACATTTGGCAGAGTTGTGGCTGCGGTAGAATAGCTTTCAGGACTGTCCTCATCAACCGACGAGTTGCCCTCGGGGTTGTTGTAGTATTTGTAGCGGTCGTTGATTTTAACGTCGTTGTCGTCGTAGTACGAAGAACGGTAGTAGCGGAAGTCGTCGCTGCTGGGGTCTGTAGAGGCATTTATGTAGGCCTGCGACGATGTTCCGAACAACTCCCCTACCTTATTCACGTAGGTGGCGAAAAACGACTGCTCATCGTTTATATTGTGGGTACTTGAAAGTCCATCGTAGCCAACATCTTGATACTTTCGCGAAGAGCCCTCGTTGTCGAAAGCATTAACCACAGGTTGCGCAGTTGGCACACGTCCCCAAATAGTACTGTCCACGCCTGTAATCTGACTGCTCGTAGGAAGTCCGTTCTCGAACGACTTGCGTCCGTCACGCAGTATATCCTCGCTTATGTCGCCAAGGTTGATATAGAGCTTGCCTCCTGTGTGGTCAGGGTTCTCAATGAATGGATCCATTAGCCAGAACTCTATGGTCTGTATGTTCTGTGTCTCGAAATCGGTGTAGTCGAGTTCACGCATAATACCGCCCCAACGCGACTTTGGGTCTTCCAACTTACCCTCGGCGTTCATTCCAGCGCTGTACTGCGTAGCATCCGTCTCGTAGTTATATGGACCTTTTTCATCGGGATAGTAGGCCAAATTGAGTTCATATACCGTCGTGGGTTCGCCGGCAGCCAACTCTTTATTTGGGAATACCTCCTGCTCGGTGATACGACGAGCGTATGGCTGCGAGCGGTCGTCGGCATCGATATTTCTCGGTGAGCTACTGCTATAAAACAGGTTGTCAATACGATACCATGCCAGTTTGGCTCGGTTGAACCCGTATGCCAACCCACTATTTAAATCTGTTTCGCGGAAAAGTGGGTTTTCAGAATTAGCATCCTGTGGTGTGCTTGCAAGGTGCCAATAGTTGATACCTTTCAAGTCGATGGAACTCTCTGCCCCTTCGAAATCATCTATATACGAAACCTTTCCATCCTCGCTCCCTGTATTGGTCATACCAGGGATGAAATGGGCAAATTCAGCAGTAAGAGTGAGGTTCGATGGCGCTTTGGTACTTATACCTGGCAGAAAATCGATTATTTTTGTCACCCATGGTACTTCGGTTTTCCAGTTAAAGTCTATACCCCAAATGGTGTTACTCGTAGGTTCCTCTCCGAAGTTGTTTTTTTGTGTCAGTGGCTTTTCATAAAGGTTCATCACCGTGGCTCCAAGGTTCAGGTCGGGCTGAAACTCATAGTTTAGGTGCAGTCCTAACATACGTTTGGTCATCATCGAGAACGAATTGTTTTCGCTCGACACGCTTATCGGAGTTCCACTACTCAATATGCTCTCGTTCACGATACGCACCGTTCCCATCGTATAGTCAACCGTATAGTCCACATTTTCAATAAGAGGCACTCCTCCCGCAGTAACAGTTACACTTCCAGGTGCAACACTGTAACCTAGCGATATCTCGCCACTCACCTTAGAAGTAAAATAACCCTCAAGATAAAACTTGTTCTTGTCGGCATACTGTTGCGCTAAGGTGCGAGTCATAGTGTACAGCGAATCGTAGCAGTATTTATCGGCATATTCACCGCCACCAAGCAGTTCGCGCATATCTTTGCCAAATGGCTCAACCAACGGGAAAAACACACGTCCTGTCGTGGATTGTATTACGCCTCCCTTGAAAGCAGCTGAATCAAACCAATCCATAACTCCATCGGCATAGTAATACTGTCGCGTGGCATCCATACGGTCAAGACCCAGGAGTTCTATCAATGGTATTCCTTCCTTCGGTCCGTCAACGAAGAAACCTGTTCCCACACCGCCATTGGTGCCCTCGTATATCACATTCAAGCGGAAATTATCTCTGCTTATCTGCGTGCTCTTCAGAAAATAGACATTCTTCATCATAAGACGCCACTTGGGGTCCTTGGTGTCAATGGCCGTTCCTTTCAAGAGTTTTACTACTAGCGTGTTAGGATCATTCACACCATCTGTGGTAAGTTCGCCGACCTGATATACGGTCGTATCTCCTATAACCTGATATTGAAAGGCAACTGCTAATATCTGGTCATTACTCAACGGCTGGCTAAGCGATATGAATCCAAGGTCTTCATTTAATGTATATTCACTGCTGTTAAGCAATCGCGCACTCTCGATTTTTTCATAATCTGTGGATGCCGCAAAGCCGAGACCTTGCATATAGTTAGACACATTGTTCACGCTTCTGATGGCCGAAAGATTTACCAGCTGCAGCATATTGTTCGCACTGTTGCGTGGCAATTGCGACTGTGGTCGGTTGGGGTCGCTCCACTGTCCGCGACCCATCACTCCCGGAGCACTCGTGTTCGACTCACCGAGGTCGGTTATAGCCAAGAGGTTGCGGTTCTGTGTCACCGCAGCGCCTATGTTCGTGCGCCACACTTCCACCCTAAGAATCTTCACGGGCGAGTTGACCACGGGCAGCGTCTGCAGCGACTTGTTGTACTGTTCATAGAAATATTGCGATAGGAAATAGTGGCGATTCTCTTCATATTCGTCGGCTCGTATCTCAAACTCGCGGCTGCTGGCTCCGCCTTTCACCTGCATATTCTCTGTGCTTGTCTCCTTTTCACTCACCACTGCATCTATCGTCAACTTTCCGAATTTCAGCTTTGTGTGGAATCCAAAAAGCTGTTGGCTGCCTTTGATAAGGGTGGTGTTAAGCGGAAACGAGATGTCTGCAGCCTCAAATAGCTGTAGGATGTCGTCCTCCTTTCCCTCATATTTGAGCTTTATTTTGTTCTCAAAGTCGAACGTGGCTTGCGTGTTCCAGTTTATGTCAAAGTTTATCAGGTCTCCTATTTTGGCATTGAGGCTTATCTGGATATTCTCATCGAAGTCGAAATTTGTAGTGCTGCGCTTGTTGGCATCGAGCTGTGGATTTTTGCGGTAGTTGTTTACTACTTGGAATGTAAGCTCGGCACTGCCACTTGGCGTTATCTTGATTTCGGGTTTTCCTAAGAAACTCTCCAATTTGCGGCTTATCTCCTTAAAACCAGGTATCTTGCTAAGGAATCCTCCAGATGATTCTGGCTCATCTGCAGTTTTATTGACATCGTGCCAGTAGGTACGCATCAACCTATCCATCTGCCAATCCTGATACTCTTCGAAGGTCATATACTTTCTACCCAACACCACGTTCCCCACCTTGCGCACCTGCACATAGTCGCCCGTCTCCGCATCGTATTCAACAGTTGTGGTTATCGTTGAGGGTATATAGTCGCCACCCATCTGGTGCCACGACGTGCTGTCCGTCTGCGCACACACCTTTCCCGTCGCAACCAGCGCCATTGCGACCATGAGTCCTGCTATATACCTCGCAATCTTCAAAAACCTGGATATCTAAACATATAACACTAACTACAATCTCTGCATAGCCAATTTCATCATCTGCTCCACAGTGATATTGTCGTCAATATTGCGCAGCACCTTTTCGACGGCTGGTTTCGGGAATCCGAGCATCACCAGCGCTGCCTGTGCGTCGGCCTTGTTCTGGTTGAAAGCCGACTGCTGGATGCCGACTGCCGACCGCTCAACGACTGCCGTCGCCAGCTGTCCTCCCACCACCTTGTCTTTTAGCTCAAGGATTATTCTCTGAGCCGTCTTTGCGCCTATACCCTTCACACCCTGCACCACCTTCACGTTCTGCGTCGAAATAGCCGACGCCAGCTCAGACACCGTCAGCGACGAGAGCATGATTCTCGCCGTGGCGGCTCCCACACCGTTGACCGACAGCAGAAGACGGAACATCTCGCGCTCATCCTCGCTCGCAAATCCATACAGCAGGTATGCGTCTTCCCTCACCACCTCGTGCACCCACAGTTTCGCACTCTCCTGTTCCTTCACCGCAGCGTATGTGTTCAACGTCACCTCCAGCAAATACCCAACACCGTTGCAATCTATCACTACCTGCGTTGCCGTAGCCGACGCTATCTTTCCTGAAATATACTCGTACATTGTTTTGTTGATATGTTTATACGTTGATTGTTTACAAATTATCACCTACTCACCAATCTATACTTGGAATCTTCCGCAGGAAAGGCATACCCCATACCTGCCGCCGGCGACCCTTCCTTCAATCGATAGTTGTGTTCCTCTGTGTCCTTAAACATCGGGTCGTCGTCGATGCACCCCGTTGCAGTGGAATACCTCAATCCATTCAACCCCTTCACCAGACAGTTCGTGAAACGCACGTCGAACATCGCACCGTCGGCTTTGTCCTCCAACACCTCGCCGTCCAAATAATTACCATATATGATGCAGTTCTCAAATACCACCTGGCCCAAATCCCTCAAAATATCCGCACCGTCGGAACTCCTGTACCAATTGTTGAGCACCACCCCCGGCATTCTGCGCGCCGAATAGCGCCAGAAGTTGGCTATTGTCGAGTTGCGGAAGCTGCCCTTGCCGCCATATTGCATCGCCACCGCAGTGGTGCCACAGTCGGCCACCAACACGTTGTCCGCCTCCACCCAGGCGCCCTGCGCCACGATGCCCGCCGTCGCATGATGCATAATCACCGTGTTCGAGAGGCGCAGCGTCGGGTTGCCGTTCACGTTGGTGTCCGCGATGATGCCTATCGTTCCGTTCTCTATATATGCGTGGTCGATCTCGTTGTCTTGGCTTCCGGCGCTCAGCCATATCGCATTCCATTGACCGGGAAGTCCGCGATACCACTCGTCCTGCCTCAGCGAGGTGAACAACACCGGATGCTCCTCCGTCCCGTGCACCTTCAGCGTCCCGCAGTTGTAAACCCACAGCGTCGCGTTGGGCGCAAAGTATAGCTCGTCGCCGGCCGTGAGCGTCAGCGTCGTAGCTGAATCGACCACCGCCTGACCTATGATGACGTGTGGAAGCTGATGGTTCCAGTTGTCACAGTCAATCACCGAGTAGCTCCTGCCCGCCTGCGGGTTGTGATACACAGCGTTGCGTCCGTAAGCCGTAAGCACCAGCGACTTCCTTACGATGCCCCCTTCACATTCCACCACAAAGTCTATACAATCTTCCACCAGGAATGGCTCCGTCTGCGAATTCGGGTTCACGTTCACCCTTACGAAGACGAAGCAGCTGTCGCCCGCCGCTATCTCCAATCCCTGCACCACCATCGAAGTGTCGCCGTCGATATTGGTGCGGAAACGGCTGCTTCTTCCGCCGCGCAATCCCGCCGACGCAAAGCGCACGGTTTTCTTCCCGCGGTTGAACACCCTCACCTGCCGGGTGGTGGAACCCAAGGTGGTGAAAACGGTGTCAAAGGTCAGGGTGTCGGACGAGAAGGTTAGCTGTATATCGCTGTCCTTCAAGAGTTCATCCTCCTTTACACACGACACGCCGCCCATAAACATCGAGGCGGCCATTGCGACAATCGCGAGTATGAATAACAGTCGTTTCACGTTTTGACGTTAAAAGAGCCAACTTAAATAACGCCAAACTCGGTTTCTTATTATATTTTATTAATTATGGAATATCATCGCCCTGAGAGAAGCTCGCGCCTGGAACGAACGGCGGCGGTGTGTTGTCATCGATCGGAGGAAGCCCTCCATCGGGGAATATCGGGTTGCCGTCGTTGTCAACCTGCATCTCGTGGGCGGGGTTGTCAAAATCTGTGTTCGGTACGATTTCCTTGTTCATCGCAGAATCGACAACAACATCGGCAAGCCGTACTTTGCGAGAAAATCCTGAGCGTGTGTACTCATTGGTCATCGCCGAATCGACAATAACTGGCTCGGTCATCGGCGGGTTGGAGAATTTCACATATTTCCCTTCAAAACGCACGTCGATATTGCCAATCTCTCCAGCGCGGTGTTTCATGATCCGCAGTGTGGCCATTCCTTCGGTGCTGTTGCCATTTTCGTCAACCATAATCCCGCATTTCTCCAGACGATGTATCGCAATTACCATATCGGCATCTTGTTCAAGCGATCCCGACTCTCTCAAGTCTGACAGCAGCGGAATCTGCATCGGACGGTCGTCAACCTTGCGGTTGAACTGCGCCATCGCCAACACAGGGATATTCAGCTCCTTCGACATCTCCTTCAGCTGCCTCGACACCACCGAAAGCTCCTGCTCGCGGTTTCTTGTCCTGTTTCCGTCGTTAACAGGTCCCATTATTTGCAGATAGTCGATAAACACCATCTTGATTCCGTATTTCTGCTTCATCCGGCGGCATTTCGCGCGGAGCTCGAAGATATTGAGGCCAGGCGTGTCGTCTATGTAGATTGGCGCGGAGCTCAGCTCGGTCATCTTTTCGAAGAGCCGCAGTTTTTCCTCCTTCTTCAGGTTGGCCGAACGTTTCAACTTTCGCGCCTCAATCATGGATTCCGACGACATAAGCCGCAGCATAAGCTCCACACCCGTCATCTCCAGCGAGAAAAATGCCACCGGTTTTTTGAAATCCACAGCCATATTCCTTGCCATACAAAGTCCGCATGCCGTCTTTCCCATACCCGGTCGGGCGGCCAAGATAATCAGAGTGCCCGGCTGGAAACCCGAAGTAAGCCTGTCGAGTTCCGTAAACCCCGAAGGAATGCTGTATTCGTCCGCCTCTTTGGAAAACAGCAGTTCTTTGGCATCGGAAATGATGGAACCTATGGCCAACCCGTCCTTCCTGAAACTCATCTCGCTCACCTCCATCAACTTCTTCTGCGACTTGTCTATCAGCTCCAATGCGTCACAAGTCTCGTCGTATGCCTCCATTATGCTCTCCGTCGAAGTGCGGATCACCTCTCTCTGGATAAATTTCTCGGCGAGAATCTGTATATGGCGGTCAATATGAGCTGCCGAAACCACATTGGCCGTTAGTTGCGAGACATTGTACGAGCCACCCGCCAACTCCAACTTGCCCTCCCGTTTCAACTCTTCCACCACTGTAAGCAAATCAACGTCCTTCAAACCGTTCACCAACGTCTTGATGGCCGCAAATATCACCTGATGCTCAGCCTTGTAAAACAAACCTTCGTGAATCTTGTCAATGTGTCCGTAGAGGGTATCCTGGTCGAGCATCAATGCTCCGAGCACACTCTTCTCCAACTCCACCGCCTGTGGCGGCAGCACTCCGTTCAGTTCACCCGCCTGCGCATACGTCATACGGGAAGACTTTCTTGTCATCGTGTTAATCATGTTTTCCATCATCTTAATAGTTTATTTATTTCGTTCCAAGTTCTTCGTTTTCGTTAATCCACATATCAACAATATCTCAACCTTCACAACCCTGCTTTCGTCCTTATGCTCTCCGCCTGTTCCTGGCTGCGGCTCGCCATTATTTCAAGTGCTTTGTAAAACTCCGCCGACGGCTCTTTCTTCACTCGCTTCAGCGCATAAACATACGCCGCAAGCGTCCTTTCCACCGTCGATTCGAGGATTCCCTTCTCGGGATAGCGCCGATAGTCGAAATCGGTGAAATTCTCAAATCCCCACCACTCGATAAATTCCGCCAATCGCGGCCAAAGGCTCTCCAGCTGCACAAACGCCTTCAACAAAGCGGTGTACCCATCCGACGGCTTCTCCAACGGCATATCCTTTATGGCGTCGAAAATCCTGTCACCAAGTTGCGGAGTAAACCATTGCATCCCGTAGCTGTCGGTTACGAGGTCGCGAATCGGCCACACCACCGCGCCCCACAGCTTCGTGTCCTCCTTCTGAATGCCGAGCGCCCCAAACTCATCCAACAGCTCGAAAAACCTGTCCTTACCGTACGCTTTGGCGCTGTCCTTCATCATCCTTATAAGAAGCCACGCAATCGTGTTCTTCGGCCACTTGAGGCTCGGCGTCGCACACCAAGCCGCGCGGGCAATGCGGTAAGCCACCCGATAGTCACCCAGTTCCTGATAATATTTCACACGCTCGTACGACATCTACGTTTTAGTTTTGTTTTGGTTATCGTTTTCGTTATCTGTGTGGAGTAATATTCTAATTGGTTTGAAGAAATCTTTTAAAAATCTCTGTTTTATTTCTATTTCATTATCATTACAACCCTCGTTATCAACTTATTACCAATTCTACAAACTCCCTTTTCCCCTTCATCTCCGTCAGTTCGAGAGCCTTAAGCCCCATCCCTCGTCCCGACTCCCGACTTGCAAAATTATGGGAGAAAAACGCCCACTTTTTCAACAACGCCCGAAAGTTATAAACTCTTCATATCATGCAGTATTTCAACAATATATATTTTCATTATATTTGCCTAGTTTTCAGACATCAAACTTTTCTCCCCATTTCAACCCCCACATTCTCAGCAGTAGATTTTTTTATCAACAGCACTGAAAAATTTCCGCTTTTCAACACGGTGTTAATTATTTTTTCGACAAAACGGCGAATCTTCATCGCTATCATTCAGATGATTACAACAGCCACCATCCTTAAAATGTCGTTCCAGAGGCGACGGGGCGTCGATTTTTGAAATCGACCGAGCGGAACCCTTAAAGGTCGCCTCGTCTGCAAAAGTACCGCAGCGATGCGCAACCTTTTTGCACAAACGTACAAATTCCCTGATTGTCAGCCACAAACAAGGTCGGGATAAAACCTGTTTAGCGTGGAGAGGCTATTCTTCCGGCTGATTGCGGTGTTTCGCCTTGCGCGAGTAGCGCTTTTTGTTCTTCGCAACGTGAGTGCGCGCGTGGAATCCGTCGCCCAGCAGCTCCCGCTCCGCCTCGCGGTTCCCCTTCCTGACGGCAATCAAAGCCAAAGACACCTTCCGTTTTTTCTTATGGTTTTTCATAGTGGTTCAATTCTTTTCAGATAGCAAAACTACCACTATTCAGTTTTCCAACATCACCAAAACTTGCACATACAACAAAAAATCCCCCACGGCCCCGCTGACCACTGACCGCTGACCACCGACCACTGACTACTAACCACTGACCGCTTACCCCGTTTTCGTTACCCGAGACCTCTCACCCCCAACTGCCAGCCGAGTTCGGCTGGCAGATCCCATCCGAACAATCCACTTAAAACTTACAACTCACAGCTTAAAACTGACCACCAACCCCTAACCCCGTTTTCTTTACCCGCAGGCCTCACGCCACTACAGCAGGCGCGACATACGCAATCGGACAAGTTCCTCATACTTTGCCTTCATCCCATCGCTGAGGAATGAGTTGCGTATGAGTGCCTGCCACTTGGGTAGGGCTTTCTGAAGGCTTTCGACGAGGCGCAGCACCACGTTCTCATCCAACCCCATCGTCTTGGCGGCACAGAGGAAATCCTCCAGACGCAGCTTCGACTTGCGCCCGTTCAGGGTCAATGCCAACTCCTCTGTGTCCTGCCGATTGGCGATGGCCACATTCAGCAGGTCGTAGGCGGGCGTGAGCCGATAATCCTTGGCGGGTCGGTAGAGCGAGAAGTTTTTCAGGTGCATGTCGTTGTTGCCTGTCGCAAAACAGAACAACAGCAGCTGCACATAGTTCGTCAGGTCCAGCTTCGGTGTGCCGCTATACTGGGCTATGGCCTTAGCCACCTGCTCGTGTGAGCCCTTGTATTTGTATTCCGTGGGGTGCAGTGTCAGTTGGCATAGATCCTCCATATCGATTTTTTCGCCCGTCCTGGTGCGGTCGATGCGCTTGGTGATATACCCCAATTCGCCATCGGCCAAACGTATCAAGCTGTGTGGCACAACGCCGATTTTCGCCGCCTCGGCCAGATGCATCGTCAGGTCTTCGTTTTCGGGCAACTGTGGATAATCCGCCGTCTGCGGTTTGAAGATATAGGCGCCCCACAAGCCCACAATGGTCAGCCGGTTGCAGCCATCGTGCTTGCTGAGATTCAGCGACAGTTTGGGCTGCACACCCGTCAGCGAGGTCTGCGCACGGATGATTTGCTCGGCCAACTGGTCAAGTTCCTCATGCCGATACTCCATCATCGGCACCGTCTTGGTTCCAAAGAACTTTTGGGCACATTGCGGATGAAAATCCTTCTGTCCCTCTTCCAATTCCTGGTAGCAATAAAGACATTTCGACATTACGCTTCTCCTCCTATGTTTGGTTTGGCCACGACGCTGACCGATCCGATGCACTCCTTGCAGCACAGCAGCAGCAGCGACATGCGGTCGAGTATGCTGATGTCGGTGTTGCGAAGAGCCACGTCGAGCAGCCATCCTTCGGGAATCAGCCCATCGAAAAACGGGAACAGAACGGGGCTCACAAACGCCTCCTTCTGCAACGGAAGCGTCAGACTTACGGGTTGCGCCCCCTCTCGTGCGAGATACACCTCATCGTAGCAGAAGCGGTATTCGCCGCCGTCTTCCGTCAGGGTGCCGGCCAAGAGGCCTTTGCGGTATATTCCGGCTTGTCTCATTGCTTCCTAGTTGCCGTAAGTTCGTAGTTAAACAAGTCGAGAAGTTGGTTCACCTTGTCCATCCTCAACGAAGGTTTTCCCTGCTCAAGGTTGCGCACAAAACAGAGACCCACGCCCGATTTCATAGCCAAGTCCTCCTGCGTGAGGCCATACTCCTTGCGCAACGCCTTCACCACCAACGATAACTGTGTCTTTGCCATCTTAGTGATTATATTATTTCGGATGCAAAAATACATATTTTTCATCATTCTACATCATTTCGCATATAAATTTAATGTTCACCAAACATTTTATATATTATCTAATATAATTCACCAGTATGATATTATTCATCCTAAACCATTGCTATACCACAGCAAGTAAGTACGATACATCGCCTCCCATACAGCCCTCCAACAAAATTCCCCAACTGCCAGCCGAGTTCGGCTGGCAGATTTCCCTATCGCTATACCGTAAGCACGAAATATCGCAATCCCCACACAATAGTCCCGAACCCTGAAAATATTCTTCCCATTTCCTGCGATGCCATCGCAGCCCCATTCAAAATTCTGCGATTAAGGTTCGGAGGCGAAGGCTAGCATTTGTTTACGAACTGAAGCAGTACGACATCGAACGGTGGCATCTTTGCAATTAAAAATACCCAACTGCCAGCCGAGTTCGGCTGGCAGATCTCATCCGAACAATCCACTTAAAACTTACAACTCACAGTTTAAAACTAACCACTGACCGCTTACCCCGTTTTCGTTACCCGAGACCCCACACCCCCAACTGCCAGCCGAGTTCGGCTGGCAGATCCCCCCCTAGAGTATCCTAGGCAATCCTAGCTCTTCCTATCACCCTTCAACTTTCACCCTTCACAGTTCCCTAAAAAACAAAATCTCGTACAGAAAAACGACAAAAAATCGTTTAACTGTTCCAAAAATCCTTGTCAAACCAAAGTTCGGATATCTGTTTCTTTGTCTCTGCCACTTTCATGATTACAGCTGGTTAATGATAACGACACTTTTCAATTAAAGCCCTCTTTGAGGAATCTCCGCAAGGAAAGGTGGATGATTCCGTTCTCTTCGCGCTGCGTCAGAAGCGGTGTGGCGCTGATGACATATTTCGGATGATTGTCGCGAATTTTCTCCAATGGACCGAATTCGCGGTCGCGTGTCGACTGTTCCGCTACCATATAACTTGCCTGCACATAAACCGTCCGCCCCGGCTTGGTGCAAACGAAATCCACCTCTCCGGCGTTCAGCACACCCACCTTCACGTCATAGCCAAGATAACACAGATGCTTATAAACAGCATTCTCTATCACCTTCTCGATATACGAATCCATGCTGCCCTCCGCCTTTAGGTTGCGGAGTCCCAGGTCGTCCCAATAGATTTTCTCGTTCGACTGGAAGAGCCTCTTTCCGTGAATATCGTAGCGAGGAACGACATCCAACAGATAAGCTTCCGCATAGAATCCGCGATACAGAAGGATAAGGTTAGAGGAGACATCCTCCTGCTGCGACTTCATGTATTTGGATATGCTGTTGGCCGAGGTGAGCTTCCCCGTGGTGTCGGCATAGAAGGCAATGAGGTTGTTCAAGAACGGGACGTTGCGGATATCGTGACGCTCGATGATGTCCTTGAGCATTATAGTGTTGAATACGCTGGTAAGGTAAGCCCACACCTGCTCGTCATTGTCAAGTCCCACCTTTCTCAATCCTGGGAGTCCACCATAGTTCAGGTAGGTCATCAGACTCTCGTCGCTGTCCGTCAAGCTGTGGAACTCCAGAAACTCCTTATAGGTCAGCGGGTGGATGCGCACCTCCACGTGGCGTCCGGCAATCAAGGTGGCGAGTTCGCCCGAAAGCATCTTGGAATTGCTGCCTGTGATGATGACGTCGGTGTCCTCTTCGGTGTACCAGTTGCATACGCTTTCCTCGAAATGTTCGATTTCTTGGGCTTCGTCGATGAGGATATAGTTATGTTTGTTTGTCAAGAATCGGACCTCAATCCAGGCGTCTAGGTCATCCTTGGTTTTAATGTCCTTGAAAGCCTTCTTCTCCTTGTCAATGTAGATGATGTTTGCATCCTTGTCGTCCTTGTGGCGCTGGATGAAATCCTTCACCACGTAGCTTTTCCCCACACGACGGGAACCGACAATGGCTATGATATTGCCTTTCCCTATCCAAGAATCCACAATATCAGCATAATATCTCCTTGTGATTATTTCCATAGTGTGATATTTTTGAATTGCAAAGATATTGAAAATTTTGTTTTAACACAATAAAATTCACACTAATCATAGTTTTATTGTCCATAGACAATGAAATTTATTCGCAAATCATACTTGGCGAGCAAAATATGACCTATTAGCCTCTCAAGACCTATTAGATGCACCAACATAATCTAGTAAATCTAGTTCCTCTAGAGCATCTACAAACCAGTTCTCGTTTCCGTTACCCGAGACCTCACACCCCCAACTGCCAGCCGAGTTCGGCTGGCAGATCCCACCCGAACAATCCTCTTAAAACTTACAACTCACAGCTTAAAACTAACCACCGACCACTAAATATTATGTGTCATTAAGGATTTTGGCATTCCCTTCGGCGATCCTTCGGCGATCCTCTCGGTGACACTCCAATCAAAAAATTAGCGTTTTCACATTTTTTGCAACAAGGTTTCTATTAAGAATTCCTCATCATCCCATCCTGGTTGTGGAAACTCTATGCTGTTCCCCTTGGAATAGTATATCGAATCCAACTCAACAGCGAACGCTTCCGGCAAAAGACAGATACCATAAGAGACGTTCACCACCTTACCATTCACTTCTAACACACTAACACCCACGGTTCCATCATCCATCAGCCAATTGCCCATCCAATCCCTATCCAATCCAAATTTGTCTATCTCAGTTGTATCATAGTAATCGGAGTATCCGGAGTAGGTGAATTTTTCCATGAACTGCCCCTTACTCATCTCGTACACCGAACCGAAGATGTCTTCCTTGTACGTTCCTCCAGAGTAAAGCAATCCGTCGGCTCCATCAATAAACTCAGGAAAACCTCCTAGGGACGACTCATAGACTTTCCCATCGTGCTGAGTCAGAATAATCGGTGCTGAAAGCCCGCAACCGCCATCCAGAAGCATCTCAGGGATAGTGTCGTTGTTGACATAAGCCAATGACCAAACAGTGTAGTCAAACGTATCATCGCGTGCTTTCATGCTTCGAATCTGCTCAACATACTTTCTCATCCAGTCGGTCGAGTAAAAATAACTCGGCACCGCGTATGAAGAACCCTCCTTCAAATCATAAAACACACGGTTACTATACATCCCCCCTTCCGAAGATGCATCGACATTCCGCCCCTTGTTGTCACACGAAGACAACAAGATGACACCCAACATAAAAACCAACAGCCTTTTCACATTTGTCATTTTACTCTTGTGCAATGAACGGGCAACGGGCGAGCTGCTCCTCGAATTTATCGTTGATGTATCGCATATCTACCACCTCCGAGTTTGTATTGTACCTTACACAAACCACGCCGCATTTTTTGAGCTTTGCGACAATATCGTCAGAGTCTAAAATAACTCTCACGATGCCCGAATCAGCATCCGAAGTGTCCGTTACCACGTCCTCGGCTTTGATGGTTTCAATATGGTTGTCAGCATATTGAAACTCTATTTCCAGGTTGTCGATAACCGTATCGATATAGTTGGTGACCGTAAGCACCGCAGCAGGAAGTCTCCCGTTAACATCCCCGCCAAGCACAAAGGTGGCAAACCTCTCGAAGGCCTCGCCCGAAGAGCGGAAGAATGTGGTGTACATACAGTCGTTGCTGTCGCCATGTGACACAAGCCATAGGTAGGGCACCTCGGATAATGCCCAGAAAAAGCAATCAGGGTCAATTCCTCTTTTGTCGCAAAACAGCTCGTATGCGAGATGGCGTACAAAGGCACGCATCTCGTGGTTGGTTTCAAGCAATAAATCATTGCTTATCACATATCGCAGAGTGTCGCCAAGTCGCTTTAACGGTGCGCAGAACTCTTCAGCAGGTATGGTGCTGTCGGCCAGCATAGCCACCACCGAGTCGCACTGATCAGCAATTGCATTGCGACGCGCATCTGTAAATTCGACTTTCAACTCATCTTTTGAAAGTGTCTGACTTTTGCAAGCAAGCAGCGAAACTGCTGCGAAAAATAGGACAAGTGTTCTTCTCATTATTGATATCGTTTAATAGTTTGTTTCACGCTGCAAAAGTATCCATAAAACACTGCCCGCCAAAGCTTTTTGACGGGCAATGTATGAAATACCCGGTTTATTGTATAAAATGTGTCATTAAGTGTCATTTGTCATTAAGAATTTGTGGGTCCCCTTCGGCGATCCTTCGGTGAACATCCGATAATCAACCGACTTATCTAATAAGATTCATTTGAGTAGTTGCCATTCAGTTTTCTTGTAGTTTACTCCTTACCTCATATTGAAACGCACCCTGCGAGGCAGTGTGTGTCAAATAAAAAAACTTTAGTACTTTTGCATATCATAAACTGGTCGCGAGAGTTGGCGATTTTAGAAAATAATACATAACAGCATTACTATTATTTCGCGTCAATACCGAAAAACCCGGCAAAGCTTTTCTGGAGATAATGCACCGACAATAATAGTGAGGTTTCCACGCAAACGGAAGCTTGTCCAATCAATATAGTATGCTCACATATTTGTGAGTTTCTTAGATTGGACAAGGTCTCCTTGCCGGGTTGCCTTGGTACGCGATAAGAAGCTCACGCTTTTTTTAGTCGCCACCGATTGATAGCAATGCACAAACACTATCAGTCAAAAATGCCTGAACCACGCAACCGAAGTCTTAATGCGGCGATGAGAGCCCGACAGGACGAATTCTACACTCAGATGGATGACATCAGCAATGAGCTGAAACACTACCGCGAACATTTCTGCGGCAAAGTGGTGCTCTGCAACTGTGATGACCCTTATGAGAGCAATTTTTTCAAATACTTTGCGCTGAACTTCAACAGTCTCGGCTTAAAGAAGCTGATAGCCACCTGCTATGATGGCTCGCCAGTGACGGGCAACGAATTACTGCTACAATTCGATACGACCGAAAGCGAACCTAAGAAGATAGCCTACAAAGTGGAGATAACAGAGGTGGACGACTACAATGGCGACGGAGCAGTTAACCTCGCCGATGTTGCCTATTTGTTGCAGAACAACAAGAATGTGTTGAGCCGCCTACATGGCGATACAATATGTGGAGAAGATGGCAAAATGTACGGGCCAGGAGACTTCCGCTGTCAAGAATGTGTTGAGTTGCTCAAACAGGCAGACATCGTATGCACCAACCCTCCATTCTCTCTTTTCCGTGAATATGTAGCGCAACTTATGAAATATGAAAAGAAGTTCCTGATAATAGGAAACCAAAACGCTCTTAAATACAAAGAGATCTTTCCATTGATAATGCGGAACCAACTATGGCTCGGCAACAAATCCGGGGACATGAGTTTCCAAGTACCAGATTCTTATGAAGCACGAGAGACTCGATATTGGCAAGATGATACTGGGCAAAAGTGGCGCAGTCTTGGGAATATTTGTTGGTATACAAATCTTGATCACAAAAAACGTCATGAAATATTAGACCTTATTAGAGAATATTCTCCGAAAGAATACCCCACATATGATAATTATCCAGCAATAAATGTAAATAAATTTGCAGAGATTCCAAGTGATTATGATGGCGTGATAGGTGTCCCCATAACTTTTATGGACAAATATAATCCCGACCAATTTGAGATTTTGGGTGTGCTTAATCATGGCTGTGATTCGGAGTTCGACCTTGCAAAACCCACCATCAATGGAAAAGACCTTTATTCACGAATATTAATCCGCAGAAAGAAATGAAAATAGAACTAACAAAAATCACTATCGGCGAGCTAGTTAACGGCTACGCAGACAACAGCGATACTGAAGAGGGTATCGTCGGTTATGGTGGACGTCTGAACATACGTCCCAAATATCAACGTGAGTTTGTCTATGACGAGGCGAAACGCAACGCCGTGATAGACACTGTATGGAAAGGATTCCCGCTGAATGTTATGTACTGGGTTAAAGGCGAAGATGGCAACTTTGAATTGCTCGACGGGCAACAGCGTACAATTAGCATCTGCCAATTTGTGCAAAACGATTATCTAATGACTCTTGACGGCAACCTTACCAACTTTGAAGGTCTTAAAAGCTTGCAAAAACGTATCACAGATTATGAGTTACAAGTGTACATTTGCGAAGGTACAGATAAAGAGCAGATTGATTGGTTTCAGGTAATAAACATTGCAGGAGAAAGACTCACCCAACAGGAAATGTACAACGCCATATATAACGGTCCTTGGATTAACCATGCCAAACGACGTTTTAGCAAGACGAACTGTGTGGCCTACCAATTGGGTAAAGACTACATGAGTGGCTCGCCGATAAGGCAGGATTATCTTGAAACTGTGCTCAAATGGATCTCAAAAGGCAATATTCGAGAGTATATGATAGCGCACCGCTCCGATGAAAACAGTGACGAACTTTGGCAATACTTTCAAGATGTAATACATTGGGTAAAGACTCACTTTACAGAGGTAAGAAAAGAGATGAAAGGTGTGCAATGGGGCGATATGTACAACAAACACAAAGATGATCCATTCAAAGAGAGCGAGTTGCGTGAGCAGGTAAAACGCCTAATGAAAGACAGTGATGTAAAGAGAAAAAACGGAATCTATTGGTTTGTTATGGACGGCGACGAAAGCCACCTCGATATCCGAAAATTCGATGACAATATGAGAAGAGAGGTGTATGAGCGACAGGATGGAGTGTGTCCCGTATGTGGTAAACATTTCGAGATAGACGAAATGGAAGCCGACCACATCACACCTTGGTGCAAGGGAGGTCGGACAGTTGCAGAAAATTGTCAAATGTTGTGTGTCGAATGCAACAGACGCAAATCAGGAAAGTGAGCATCGCAATATTATCAGTATCTCTTCTCGTACTTCTCCTGCGTGACGATAAGATAACCTAAAGCCTCCTCCATATCGGTACTCGGGTCGGCGATGGAGGGACTTTTCCTGTTTTCTTGATGAGAACAGTCAGATATAAAACGGCATTCGCTGTTAAGCATATAATAGGCGTCCGTCATCAGGTCGTTGTCTTCGCACACCATCCTTTCGCAGAACTCCCGATGACGGGCAACAAACGACCTGTAGGTCTCGGTGGATATCAAGAGTTCGCCATACTCTTTCCTCATCGACGGCTTAATTTGAAACAGCTTTATCCTGTCGGGATTGACCTCTCTGAAAAAGTCCGACATATCCTCGTCCTGGTTGAGTGCGCTCACGACGGTGTTGATCTTCAGCCGGCAGCCAGCCGACTTGATTCTGCGGCAGAGACCCACATACTCGTCGAAGGTGATGACCTGTCTGGCGTGTTGCCGACCAATCGACCTATTGGTCTCCGACGAGAGAGAGTCAACGCTTATGCCAATGCATTCGCAAAGGTCAAACAATTCATTGAATTCGTCTGGACGATGTATCAAATTATAGCCATTCGTAACCATCGAGCATCTCATTCCAAGCTCTCGCGTCCTATGCATAAGGGTCAGCAGCGTGCGGCTGTCGTTGGTCGGCTCACCTCCGACAAAGTTTATCTCGGAGAAATAAGGCACCAGCCGCTCAAGGGCAGCGAGGTACTCCGGCAGCTTCACGTTGCGGGCTGCGTCGATGAAGCAGTATCGGCACTTGAAGTTGCAGGCGGTGATAAAATGCCAGTTCAGCTTGGGGCGGTTTTCTTTCAGAAATTGTGCGACGGTGTTCTTCTCCGAAGCGACTTCTGCCATACTCATTCAGCGAGGGGATTTCTTTTTGTTTTCGGTTGCAAAAGTACACCCCCGCCGCGCAACCTATTTGCGCGGATAATATAAAATGAAAACAAAAAAGGGAACAAGCAAAGCCCATTCCCCAATATCAAACCGCCCAAAGGAGAACCTAATCCTTAACCAAGTCAAACAGCCGGTTTTCTTTAAAACCTTTACAATCGTCCTTTCGGTTTTCTCCGACTTTTTTATATTCTTCCTTTGCGATGCGAATCCACTGCTCATATTTCGACAAATCTTGTCGATCATCTCCAATCAGACGGGGATATACGACATCCACCGTTGTGTTCTTTTTTGCAATACCCTTCTCATCAAACAGGTCGGTTCCGTCTGCAAAATCAGCAACCCACGTATTTGTGAGAACAAGTCTTCTGTGAAAGTCGCCACCCTTATATATGTAAAGTACACCTAATGAAAAATTCAATTCGGGACGAAGCTGTTTTATGATCGACTCTATTTGGTCATATATTTTCTGAGGGTCATATTTTATTCCCTTTCCGGGATTACCCAGGATGCTGATAATTGATAGGTGGAACTGGGGCTTAAATTTATGTTCAGGCAAAGGTAAAACTGTATCTAACAGATTCCGCAAATTGCTTTCTATATTTCTTTTGTCAGTTAATAGATAAGGGTCTATTACAATCATCGAATTACAAGGGTGATTTAATTTGTTTTCAAACTCCTTGTATTTCTTTTCGTGTGTTGTATCTTTTGTCAAGCTAAATCCATCTCCTTTGAACAAATATTTTTTCTTCGATAAACCTTTTGCACTCAATGCGCATATCCCATATAGATTACTATAACCGTCACATCGCTTATCATCTTTATCTTTAACCTTATCCAGTAGTAGATATGTGGCAGACAATTGTTCTGCGGGCGCTGATGAGTCTATTCCATCAAAAATAGAGTCAAAATATTTCGGCTCGCATAATTCCACATCATTATGGGATATACTATGCTTATACCATTTTTTGAGCAGTTCATTTTCTTCTGAATTCAAATATTCTTCAGTCACGTCCGTTACAACAGCCGAACCCAACAGGGCATCATACACACTGAGAAGTGTACGGAATCCCTCTGGAGTGGAGTCTTTTTTCAGTTCTTCCCAAAAACTCGTTTGGAAGTATATTTTCGGTGTCATATCTTCCGAGCTTTGTATCTGAACAATTCCATTGCCAAATTATCGGCCTCATCGTAAAATCCCTTTCCGAACGGATCACTTAATCTTCCATTTTCCAGGATTTCTATTTTTCTGTTCGTAGCAGCACCATCCTCACCTTTTTCTACATAGTTGATGGAGACATCATCAGAAGCGAGTTTGTTTTCTTTATCGGCGACCATCACTTGAAGTTTGCGAATCAGATATTCGCTATGTGTCTCAATGATGAAGTGGATGTTATATTTCTGGTATGCCTCGACAAACAATTTTGCAAGAATAGATTGGTATTTAGGGTGTAGATGCACTTCGGGCTCCTCTAGGTATACATACATTGGTGATTTCGAATCATTGCCATAAATAATACCACCTATATAGAATAGGAGAGAAACAAGCTGGGTAATTCCATACCCTTCATCCGCAAGAAGTCGTTTCATGCCATTCTTGTAGATATACAGATAATAGCCGCCCTCCTTTGCGCCCTCAATATCCACCCCCTGAGCTATATCAAACTTTTTATCATTCTTAAGCCATTCATTACAAAATCTTAAAACATCTGGATTTTTGAGAGCAATTTTAACGGCTTTGCTCATCTTGTCGACGCCGTCTGTGTGATAAGACCTTTGGATAGTTGCGGATTCTGAGCTGATATAAACGGGGGCCCTAAGGAAAAAGGGATACCTTACCTCGGCGTTCACCAGATTTAAGAAATAATCCCTCTCGTCATCCATCTTTTCATAGACGTCTGGGAACAACTTCGTCCTCTCCTCAATACTTAATCCGTGTTTTTCTATAGTGTTTTTTATACCAAAGGCATCTTCTGCATAGTCTCGCAGTACCGCATCGCAATATGGTTTTAATTTTGTCCATGTCTCCACCTGCTCTGCGTCGCTCGATGGTATTACGTTGAACTCGGTGAATGGCGATATGCCATTAAAACCCATCCAGTCACTGTTTGTTCTCTCATTTGTGTTTTCTACTGAACTCTCAATCATCTCAATAAACTGATTGAAATTTTCCTGGATTTCATCAAGTTTTTTCTCGTCTTTAGTGAAACCATTATCGTCCATGTATTGGCCGAAAAAAGGGATTCCACTTTTTGCTCTTTCTATTGTGTACGACTTGCATACTGCATTATCTGTGCTATATCCCCAACGCTCATTGGGGACGGTAAAAACTCGCCTAACGCGAACATCTTCTTTTAGATAATGGGAATACACCGTATATGTCATCTCAAATGTGTCGCCCTCATGCTTTACGTCGTATAATTGCCCGTGATTTTCAGTATTGGGATCTATCATGCTTTGATCCTGGTGAAACACTCTGTCGACCTTCCCTAAATTCAGGCTCTCGGAAGTCAGTTCAAGTTCTAATGGTATCGATGATGCGTTATACAAAACACCATTACTGGTTTCTACATAAGAAAGAAAATTCTTAAAACTGCATCTTTGAGGGCACACCTTTGACTGCTCCGACAGCGATAATTGTGCCTTCACCAGCGAACTTTTCCCCGCGCTATTGCATCCCGTCAGCACTGTTATCGGGGCAAGTTCGAAGTCGGCTCCCTCTTCGCCGAAGGAACGGAAATTCTTGATGCTGAAAACCGGATTCATATTTTTCTCGTTTGCCATAATGGTATTGTTTTTCTGTTTTCGTTTGCAAAAGTACTACCGCCGTGCGCAATCTTTTTGCGCGGAGATAAAATTGTTGCACCTCTTTTGATTCTATTACTTGTCGTAACAACTCATTTTGTCTCAAGGCTCCACTCATACACTGGCTGTATTTTGATGCGTTGACCACGATCCTCTATAACCTCACTTTCATGGTCGGTTAACAGCAGAAGATTTTCGCACTTTGTCTGTCGTGCAGCCAGCAGTAGCCCGTTTATTTCTCGCTTGCGGGTCTTCTCTGACGATATGTCGTATGAGACTTGAATGGCTTGTACTACTTGATTGCCTTTGCATACCAAGAAATCACACTCGCCAGAACGATCGTTGAGGTAATATACATCATAATTCTCCAGCTTGCATTTCCTTGTAAGATGAATCGCCACTATGGTTTCAAGTCGGTGCCCCAGATTCTCTCCAGCAAAAGCATTCTCCCGTTGATTCATCATTGCAACATCAACAGCATATACCTTCTCCTGAACAACTCGTTGGCGGCTTTTCTGCGAATACTTCTGAACGCCTATCATCACATAAGCTTCCTTCAGATATTTCACATAGTTCTTTAGAGTGTTATTGGACTTTATATTGAACAACCTTGCCAAATCGTTTACAACAACCGGGGTGGGAGCCACATTCAACAAATGGTGGGACATCTGCTCGAAAGCCGACTTGTACGATATATTGTAACGTTGCTCTATGTCTCGCTTCAAGATGTTTTCCACGAGGGTACTTACATAGTTCTTGTTGTCTTGGATAGTCAGCATCTCAGGAAATCCCCCTTGTTTCAAATATTCATCGAAAGCCGCACGGCGAAAACCTTCCGCCTTTGTGGTACGGTGCTCGATGTCAACTCCCTTCATTGTACAGAATTCCCTGAAAGAGAAGGGGTAAAGGGGTATTTCCTTATTTCGACCGGAAAGATGCGTTGCAAGTTCTCCACTGAGCAACTTGGCATTGGAACCAGTTATAACAACATGTATTTTCTTACGAAGCATGCGGTTCACAAAAAGGTGCCAGCCTTCGACATTTTGTATCTCGTCGAGAAAAAGGTACTGGAAGTCCCCATAGATTTTATATAAAATTTCCAGCACATCATTCAATTGACTGGCATCGAGGGCGACCAGCCTTTCATCGTCGAAATCAACATAGGCAAAATTTACGCCATTGTTCTTCAACACCTGATAGCAGAGCGTCGATTTGCCACTTCTTCGAACACCTACGACCACTTGCGCCTGCGGGCTCTTTAAGTCAACGCAGGATTCTTCCTGCCTGTGACATAAATATTCGTGCAACCTGTCTTCTATCTCCTCTCGCTGATCGGATAGGATAAATTCTAATGTTCGTTTGTCCATTATCGCTTATAAAATTGCAATGCAAAGATACACAAAAAAACAACACACTGCACTATTTTACAAAAAAAACATGCATTCCATTGCACTATTTTACAATATTAACCACTTCATAACTGCATTATTTTACAAATAACAAGCAGTCACGGTTGCGTTATTTTGCATTTTTATCATTCATCTTGATGGTACATGATTGCGATATGACGAGAAAACCCGTATCCATTAATACTTGACTACCAATAATCAAAATCGCAAAAACTCAATTATGCGAAATCCATAATTGGGGTCATCGTGTAAAAAACGATTGAAGGGCTCCATCCGCGTTCTAAAAATATGCAAAAATGCATGGTGCCCTTTCAAAGCATCTTCATTGCATCCGGATTGCATTTGGATGGCATCAGACAAACTGCGGGAATCAATGGAAAAATATGCAAAAATGCAGGTTGTTGGTTGGCGCCTCGCCTGCTTTAATGACAAGAATGCCAAAATCACCCAATGACCTTCTTTCCTGCCGCCTTCGTGAGTGAGAATCCCCATCTTCTTCAACTTGGCAAGGTCTCTTATAATTCAAATTTACCAACCTCCTCCCAATAACCTCTCCCAATATTAATCTCGATTCAACCTTTCGAAATAACGTTAGCACGTATAACGGAACATATCAACCTATCCACATATCAACAATTTAAACCAGAATTTCCAGTTTCAAGTCACAAAAAAAGCGTATCTTCGCACCACTAAAACACACCGCTATGTTACAAATAGGCACAAAAGCCCCTTATTTTGAGGGCGTTGATGAAAACGAGAATCCCGTCAAACTTACCGATTTCGCCGGCAAGAAGCTGGTGCTTTACTTTTATCCCAAGGACAGCACTCCCGGATGCACAGCTGAAGCCTGCGACCTGCGCGACAATTACGAGCGATTCCTCGCACTCGGCTATAACGTGCTGGGCGTCAGCCGCGATACCGCCGCCTCGCACCGCCGTTTCATCGAGAAATACTCGCTGCCGTTCCACCTCGTCGCCGACACCGACCTCACTATCCTCAAAGCCTACGAGGCCTGGGGCGAGAAAAAGAACTACGGCAAAGTCAGCATGGGTACGCTACGCACCACCTACGTGATCGATGAGCAGGGCATCATAATCGACGCCATCGGCAAAGTCGATACCAAGAACCACACCGCGCAAATAATCAAATAAAATACCATCCCGTGAAAACAAAAGTCCTTTTTGCAGCGCTCCTGTGCTGCCTCTTCTTATCTTGCAAACAAAAGCCGGCCGAGACCGCCGTATGCGACTCTGCCATTCAAGAGGACATAACGCTTTCGTCCTCCGACTTCGTCAACATCAGCGATGTGGTGCCCGACGCGCTCCTTGAAATACGCTACTACAGCGCCTATAACTTCGTGGGAGCCCGTGTTGACGGCTACGAACAGCCTAACGCCCTTATGACCCGCCAGTCGGCCGACAGCCTCCGTGCGGTTGCCGATGAACTACGAGCCAAAGGCTATGCCATAAAGGTTTACGACGCCTACCGTCCTCAGATGGCCGTTGACCACTTCGTCCGCTGGGGCGAGGATATCGCCGACACCGCCATGCGTCACGTCTTCTATCCTAACGTTGACAAAAGCCGCCTCTTTGACCTCGACTACATCGCCCGCAAGAGCAGCCACACTCGCGGCTCGACGGTTGACCTCACACTCTTCGACATCGCCTCGGGCAAAGAACTCGACATGGGCGGCCCATTCGACTGGTTCGGCCGCGAGAGCCATCCCGACTGCGGAGGCCGCTATATCGACAAGGTTCGTATTGAATATCTCCCCAACGACACCATCACCCGCGAACAATTCAACAACCGTATGCTGCTTCGCGAGGCGATGCTGAATCACGGATTCAAGCCCTACGAGTGCGAATGGTGGCATTTCACGCTGAAGGACGAACCCTATCCCGACACCTACTTCAACTTCCCCGTGAGAATACTGTAGCGACAGCTTCGTCATAACGTCGCAAGGTCGTCGCCTTCATGACGGCCTTGTGCTGTTTGTGCCCTATGGCGATGTACTCCCAAAAGGCATGCAGCCGTGAGAGTATCTGGCTTTCGCCGCAGAGACGTTCTGTTGCATATCGGTATATCTTTTGGTGCATCTCTTTCAGCACTTCCATTGGTTCCCGCTCGCTCAACATCCACGGATGCGCCAACAACCCACGCCCAATCATCACACCCTTGATTTTGCCGCCTCGCAGCCGCCAGCGCTCTATGTCATCAGTATTGGTGATGTCTCCGTTATAGACCATTGCGTGCCAGCATGCGGCGCACAGCCGCTCAAACGCCTCCATATCGACCTTGCCTTTATACATCTGACGCCCGAGTCTTGGATGAAGCACGATGTGTGTCAGCGGTGTATCGTTTAGGATGCGTATTGCCTCCAGCCCTTCGTCCGACTGGTCTTCTCCCAGACGCATCTTCACCGAGAACGTCACCTCGGGACGCTTTTCCATCTCGCGAGCTATCTCCTCTATCTTGTCTGGGTGTTGCAGAAGTCCGCTGCCTCTGCCGCTTTTGCTCTGCATGGGGAACGGACAACCCATGTTCAGGTCGATGCGCTTCCATCCAGCTCCCTCTACAGCATCGCACAGCCGAGCAAACTCCTCGCGGTCTTTGGCTATCACCTGTGGAACTGTCGGCACACCCGTGCACTCGTCAGCAGCTATGTCACGCAGGTCTTTACGACGCGGCGCGCCAGCCTCCAGGCGTATGAAAGGGGTGTAGTATTCGGTCACGCCGCCGGCATGGACGCAGTGAGCCCGCCGATAGACGGAATCGGTGTATCCCTGCAACGGAGCGAATGCTATGTAGAATTCATCCATGGAAGACTCGCTTCATCCTACTTTTTAACGCCTTTGGCGCTTGGTTTATTGTGTTTTGTCCTATGCGGATGCACAATAAAAGAGGCTCGGGAGCGTTAGTGATAAAACTATTAATCGTATGACGTTAGAAGAAGCCATCAAAGCGCGCCACTCGGTGCGTCAATACAAAAACCAGTCCATAGACAAAACCACCATTGCATTGCTGCAGGCCGCCGTTGACGACGCCAACCGTTCGGCCTCGCTGCACATGCAGCTGGTCATAGACGAGCCGGAAGCCTTTGCTGGCGGCCTAGCCAAGTATGGCAAATTCAGCGGTGTGAGCAATTATATCGCCCTTGTGTGCCGCCACGGCGACGACGAGCAGCTGGGCTACTATGGCGAGCGTATCGTGCTTATGGCTCAATCTCTCGGACTCAACAGTTGCTGGGTGGGACTCACTTTCCGCAAACAGCCGGGACGTTACACGGTCTCGCCGGGTGAGGTGATGCGCGGAGTCATAGCCCTCGGATATGGCGCCACGCAAGGGGTGCAGCACCCGATGAAGCCTGTGGCTCAGTTCTGCAAGGTGAACGGCGATATGCCCGACTGGTTCCGCAAAGGTATGGAGGCCGCGCTGCTGGCTCCGACTGCCATGAATATGCAGCGCTTCGAGTTTGAACTGCTGGCGGACGGACGCACTGTCGCCGCTCGCACGCGATTCGCCCTCATCTCCAGCTATCTCAAGATGGATTTAGGTATTGCGAAGTGCCATTTCGAGATTGCCGTCGGCAGCGAGAATTTCGAGTGGCAGAGATAGTCCTATGGACAGGGAACGCGAGATATATAAAGTTACCTTGGTGGGCAGCATCGTCAACGTGCTGCTCACTGTCTTTAAGTTCGTAGCCGGCATACTGGGCCGCAGCGCGGCGATGACCGCCGATGCAGCACATTCACTATCCGACCTGCTCACCGACGCAGTGGTCATAATCTTTGTCCGCATCAGCGCGAAACCCGAGGACTGTGGGCACGACTACGGCCACGGCAAATACGAGACCCTCGCCACCACCATAATAGGCTTTCTGCTGGCTGCGGTGGCCGTCGGCATAGGTTATCACGCGGTGGCCGCCATAATAGTCTGGCTGCACGGAGGTTCGCTTCAGGCACCAGCCATGTTGGCGCTTTGGGCAGCGGTTGTTTCGGTGGTGTTGAAAGAGCTTGTCTATCAATACACTGTGCGTTGTGCCCGCCGACTCGACTCACCGGTTGTCAAGGCCAACGCCTGGCACCATCGCAGCGACGCCCTATCCTCGTTGGGCACCCTTGCGGGCATCGGCGGAGCCATAATGCTGGGCAACCGATGGACCATTCTCGACCCGCTTGCTTCGCTGGTCGTCACCTTCTTCATCCTGAGGGTTGCCTATAAACTGTTGAAGCAGGGTTTCAGCGAGTTGCTCGAAGCCTCGCTGCCCGAGGATGTAGAGCAGGAAATTCTCGCCATCGTCACCTCTTTTTCGGATGTGGCCGACCCGCACCACCTGCGCACACGCCGCATAGGCAGCCGTTATGCCATAGAATTGCATATACGCATGGACGGCTCGTTGCCGCTCACCGTGGCACATGAGCGCACTTGCGAAATAGAGGCCGCTTTGAAGTCCCGTTTCGGCGACTCGACGCATATCAACCTTCACGTCGAGCCCATCAAGTAAAAAGGGTTGCCGTCAGGCGAAGAGTTTGCGGAAGGCATCTTCGATGACGGCGAGTTCCACAATCTCTATCGGGTATTTCTTTTTGTCGAGGCCTTTGGTGTTGTAGCGCGAGACGAATATCTTCTCGAATCCGAGACGGCTGGCTTCGGCTATGCGCTGTTCGACACGTGTCACGGGGCGTATCTCGCCGTTAAGTCCCATCTCGGCAGCCATACATACGGTGGGCGGAATGGGGATATCCACATTGCTTGACAATATCGAGCAGGCCACCGCCAGATCGATGGCGGGGTCGCTCACACGGAGCCCTCCTGCGATGTTCAGAAACACATCCTTTGCGCCGAGTTTGAATCCGCACCGTTTCTCCAGCACGGCGAGCAGCATGCTGAGGCGTCGAAAATCGAAGCCGTTGGCGTTGCGCTGGGGCGTTCCATATACGGCAGAGGAGACCAGCGACTGCACTTCGATGAATATCGGTCGCGCTCCTTCCAGCGTGGCCGACACCGCCGAGCCGCTCAACGTTTCGTCGCGCTGCGAAAGAAGGATTTCGGAGGGGTTGGGCACTTCGCGCAGTCCGCTGTTAAGCATCTCGAAGATGCCGAGCTCGGCTGTGGAACCGAAACGGTTTTTCAAGGCTCGCAGGATGCGGAAGCCGTAGTTGCGGTCGCCTTCGAACTGAAGCACGGCATCCACTATGTGCTCCATAACCTTCGGCCCCGCAAGTGTGCCGTCTTTCGTAATATGACCTATCAGCAAAACGGGCACACCCGTCAGTTTGGCATAGTGCTGGAAGAGGGTGGTGCACTCTCTGATTTGCGAGATGCTTCCAGCTGACGAGTCAATCTCTTCGGACGAGATGGTTTGGATGGAGTCGATGATGAGCAGTTCGGGTTTCACGGCCTCGATATGCTCGAATATGCGCTGAGTGCCGGTCTCAGAGACTACATACATCTCGCCTTGGGGTTTCCCTATGCGGTCGGCGCGCATCTTTATCTGCTGCTCGCTTTCCTCGCCGCTGACGTAAAGGAGGCGCTTGCCCTTCATGGCGAGGGCCGTCTGCAGCAGCAGCGTCGATTTACCTATGCCAGGTTCACCTCCCAGCAGCAGGAGGCTGCCAGGCACGATGCCGCCGCCCAGCACGCGGTCGAACTCCTCGCAATGGGTTTGAATGCGCACCGTCTCGTCATACTTCACCTCCTCGATTCGCACCGGCTCGGACTGCTGTCCGTTGGCTGCCGGCTTGCGACTGCCTGCGGTCTCTCGTTGTACCACCTCCTCGTCGAAGGTGTTCCACTTGCCGCACTCGGGGCAGCGTCCAAGCCACGAACTGCTTTGGTAGCCGCACTCGCGGCAGAAGAAATATCGTTTTGCTTTAGCCATCTTTTACAACCTTTCCGCGACAACGTTCCAATCCACTATCTCCCACAATGCCGTCAGGTAGTCGGCGCGGCGGTTCTGGTAGTCGAGGTAGTAGGCGTGCTCCCACACGTCGAAGGTCAGCAACGGCTGAAGGCCGCGACGCACAGGGTTCTCGGCGTTGGGCTCCTGGGTGATGACCAGTTTCCCGTCGGCGTCTTTGCTGAGCCAAACCCAGCCGGAACCGAAGAGGGTGGCACCCTTCTGTTCAAACTCTTTCTTGAACGCCTCAACGCTGCCGAAATCGCGCACAATCATGTCGGCTATCGCACCCTTACATTCGTGGTTTGCTGTGCCGAACTGCTCGAAATACATTGCGTGGTTGAGCACCTGTCCTGCGTTGTTGAAGAGGCCGCCTGTGGCTTTCTTGACCACCTCGGAAATCGGCAGGTTCTCCAATCCGCTGCCCGGAAGAAGTTTGTTGAGGTTATCGACGTAGGCTTTGAGGTGTTTTCCGTGGTGAAACTCAAATGTTTTGGCGCTGATTACGTTGAGTGCGTCGGCAGAGTAGGGGAGAGCCGGCATCTCGAACTGACCGTTTTTAGGGGTAATGTCGTACATGATGTGTGAAAATTTAAAAATTCATAGGTGCAAAGTTATGAAAATTTCCGCATATATTGTCTATTTCGCTTTTGTTCATAAAAAAAGTGTACCTTTGCAGTCCATTTCAACGTATCAAAAATTAAACATTTCAACAATTTAAACACTATGGAAATCCTCAGCAATAGAATCCTCAACATGGCCGAGAGCGAAACACTCGCCATGACCGCCAAAGCCCGCGAACTGAAAGCGCAAGGCAAAGACGTGATAAGTCTGTCGATAGGCGAGCCCGATTTCAACACACCCGACTGTGTGAAAGAGGCTGCCAAGAAGGCTATCGACGACAACTTCACCCATTATCCTCCGGTGCCGGGCTATCCCGACCTGCGCGAGGCTATTTGCAAGAAATTCGAGCGCGACAACGGCCTGCACTTCAAACCCGAGCAAATCGTGGTCTCGACTGGTGCCAAGCAGTCTATCTACCAGCTGGCCCAGGTGCTCATCAACCCCGGCGACGAGGTGGTCATCCCCACTCCGTTCTGGGTGTCTTACAAAGAGATTGCACGTGTCGCCGGCGGTGAGTGCGTCTATGTGAAGACCTCCATCGAGAACAAGTTCAAGGTAACCCCCGAACAGCTCGAGAAGGCCATCACCCCGAAGACCAAACTCATCATGTTCTCAACCCCGAGCAACCCCACCGGCATGCTCTACTCGAAAGAGGAGCTGCGCGGCATAGCCGACGTGGTGGCACGCCATCCGCATGTGTTCGTCATGGCCGACGAGATATATGAGCACATCAACTTCATAGGTAAGCACGAGAGCATCGCACAGTTTGAAGAAATCCGCGACCGCGTAATCACCATCAATGGCGTCGCCAAAGGTTTCGCTATGACCGGCTGGCGTATCGGCTTTATCGCTGCCCCCACAATCATCGCCAAAGCCTGCAACAAGCTTCAAGGCCAGGTGACCTCGGCCACCTGCTCGATAGCACAGAAAGCCACCGTCGAGGCTATGCTTATGGACCCCGCCACCAGCAAGGACATCCTCTCGATGCGCGAGACCTTCCGTCAGCGCCGCGACATGGTTTACCAGCTCCTGTGCGAGATACCTGGCTTAAAGGTCTGCATGCCCGAAGGTGCCTTCTATTTCTTCCCCGATGTGAGTGCCTACTATGGCAAGAGCTTCAACGGTAAGAAAATCGAGAACTCCACCGATATGGCGTTCTATCTGCTCAACGAGGCCAACGTGGCCACAGTTATGGGTTCTGCTTTCGGCGACGATGACTGCATCCGCCTGAGCTACGCCACCAGCGAGGACCTGCTCCGCGAAGCCCTGCGCCGCATGAAAGAGGCGTTCGCCAACCTGAAATAAGAATATATTGATATTGAATAAAAAAGCGGAGTTAGACTCCGCTTTTTTTTTTCAATGGTGGTTCAGTCTTTCAATGACGGCTTGAATCCACTTAGAACAACCCTTCAAGCACGTTGTCGTCCACAAGGTTGGGCATGGTCACTTTCAGTTCGGGGCAGATGGCCATAGCGCGTTTGATGGCGAACATAGCGCCCTCGTTTCTTGCCCAGCTGCGGCGGCTGATGCCGTTGTTCACGTCCCAATGGAGCATCATGCGCAGGCGGCGGTTGCAGGCTTCGCTGCCGTCCAGCACCATGCCGAATCCTCCGTTCATCACTTCGCCCCAGCCAACTCCGCCACCGTTGTGGATGGATACCCATGTGGCGCCGCGGAAACTGTCGCCTATGACATTCTGCACGGCCATATCAGCGCAGCGGTTAGAGCCGTCGTAGATGTTGGAGGTCTCGCGGAAGGGGCTGTCGGTGCCGCTCACGTCGTGGTGGTCGCGACCGAGCACGATAGGAGCGCTTATCTCGCCCTTGCAGATGGCTTCGTTGAAACGGGCGGCTATCTTGGTGCGACCTTCGCAGTCGGCATAGAGGATACGAGCTTGGCTGCCCACCACAAGGTGGTTCTCCTTGGCGCCCTTTATCCATTGGATGTTGTCGTGCATCTGCTGCTGAATCTCTGCGGGTGCTGTGGCAGCGATCTCGCCCAACACCTCCATGGCGATGTGGTCGCTCTTGTCGAGGTCTTCAGGTTTGCCGCTTGTGCATACCCAACGGAAGGGGCCGAAGCCGTAATCGAAGCACATCGGGCCCATGATGTCCTGCACGTATGATGGGTAGCGGAAAGCGGTCTTGTCGGCGTTCCAGATGTCGGCGCCGGCGCGGCTGCTCTCGAGCAGGAAGGCGTTGCCGTAGTCGAAGAAATACATGCCTTTTGCAGTCAACTTGTTGACGGCTGCCACATGGCGGCGGAGCGACTCCTGCACCTTCTCTTTGAAGAGTTCGGGCTTTTCGGCCATCATCACCTTGGCGTCCTCGAAGCTTACGCCTACGGGGTAGTAGCCACCCGCCCAGGGGTTGTGCAGAGAGGTCTGGTCGGAGCCGAGGTCAACCTGTATGCCCTTTTCGGCACAGTATTCCCAAAGGTCAACCACGTTTCCCTGATAGGCAAAGCTCTTGGCGATTTTCTCGCTGCGGGCTTTGTTGACGGCCACGAAGAGTTCGTCGAGGTTATCGTGTACTTCATCCACCCAGCCTTGAGTGTAGCGTTTCTGAGTGGCGGCGGGGTTGATTTCTGCCGTAATCGACACAACGCCGGCGATATCGCCCGCTTTGGGTTGAGCGCCGCTCATACCGCCGAGGCCGGCGGTGATGAAGAGTTTGCCTGCGGTGCCGCCGCCGAGCTTACGGGCGGCGTTGAGTACGGTGATGGTGGTGCCGTGGACGATGCCCTGCGGGCCGATGTACATGTAGCTTCCAGCGGTCATCTGGCCGTATTGAGTGACGCCGAGGGCGTTGTAGCGCTCCCAGTCGTCGGGTTTCGAGTAGTTCGGTATCATCATTCCGTTGGTGACGACCACACGCGGAGCGTCCTTGTGGCTGGGGTAGAGACCCATGGGGTGACCGCTATACATGACGAGAGTCTGCTCGTCGGTCATCTCGCTGAGGTATTTCATAACGAGGCGGTACTGCGCCCAGTTCTGGAAGACTGCGCCGTTGCCGCCGTAGGTGATGAGCTCGTGAGGATGCTGAGCCACCGCCGGGTCGAGGTTGTTCTGAATCATCAGCATGATGGCGGCCGCCTGACGGCATTTGGCCGGGTAGGCCTCGATGGGGCGGGCGTACATGGGGTATGTGGGGCGCAGACGGTACATGTATATGCGGCCGTATTTGCGCAGTTCCTCCGCGAATTCGGGAGCCAGCATAGCGTGATCCTTGGGGTCGAAGTAGCGCAGCGCGTTGCGGATAGCCAGCTTCTTCTCAGCGGGAGTCAGTATGTCCTTGCGCTTGGGAGCGTGGTTGACGGAGTTGTCGTAGGGTTGAGGTTCCGGCAGAGGATTGGGGATGCCGAGACGCAGTTCGGATTGGAATTCTTCGAGTGTCATATTATTGTTGTTTTGTATCGTTTTTCGGTTTGCAAATTTACAAAATTTCCCGCATCCAGCAACCAAAAACAAAACTTTACTTCTTTCAGCGACTTTGCAGTGGCTTTGCAGTGGCTTTGGTCATGTTGGGATGCTTTTATGTACCTGCATTTTTGCATATTTTATCATTGATTGCCGTGGCTGATTGGATGCAATCAGGATGCAATCCGAATGCAATGAAGATGCTTTGAAAGAGCACCCTGCATTTTTGCACATTTTTCATCGTTGTTCGAGTTACAAATCAATTGTTCGTGATTTGCAATCCCGAACAATATTTACACAGACTTCATACAGACTACACACAGACTTGATACAGAGACCCAGGCCAAAACAACGTAAGTGAGGCGGGCGGCTTTTGCCGCCCGCCTCACTGTTTTCGATGATTTAATATATATTAATCTCGCACCAGACGCACCGACCGACCATAGCAACAGGCACTGTAGCTCCCGCTGATACCATCACCACCGAAGTACCAGTCGTAAGCGTTGTGCCCTTCCCAGTATATACTCGACCAATAGCGACCACACGTGCCCACGGCGCTTACCGTACCGTCGTCGCGGAGACCCGCAGCAGGCAAAAATATAACTCCAGATCTCTCCAGCAAAGTCCATTGTTCTGTAGTATATGTATTGCCGTCAAAAGCGGCATTCGTTGTGTTAATATTTTCTATTTCTACTCCCGCAGGCTTAGTAAAGCTGTCAGGAAAAATTATCAACCCAGCCACACCGCCTATAGTTGCTTTGGCACACCTTGCATCCTCGGTTCCACTAACAGTGGAGGCAGTTCTCGTATTCACCAGATAATTCCATTCGTCAAACGTCAGCGTCCGCCACATACCAGCTGTGTTGCCGCCGTTGCTTATGGCGTTATACACTCCCCAGTCTGAGTTGGCATACTCGCCCGTCAGGTTATTCATCTCAATGCCGCCTGGAAAATAATCTTCGCTCATCTCACTCGTTGACCATGGCTGATAGGCGTTTGCTCCGCTGTTCCATCCGCTCGTTCCCCAGCCGAAGAGGTCTATCCAGCCGTCGTATGTTTCTGAAATATTGCTGTTGGCAGCTCCAATCGTGTCCCACTGATTCTCGGCGAAGCGCCAAGTGCCAGTCGAAGCTTGATACTGCAGGTTGCCCCTTGAGAAACTCACCGTATGACCCTCAGACACCGTGAATCTTTTGGTCGAAGCCCCGTTTGCGTCAAACGCCTGCGCCGTCATTTCCTCACTCACACAATGTGCCCGCACCAAACGCACCGAAATTTGATAGTATCTCGCATAGGAGCCGATGGCAATGGAATTATTCTCAATATCCAAGACAAAAGCATTGCTTGAAGAAGTAGTGCTCGACCAATAAAGGCCATACTCGCCAGTGCCATACGTTGAGCCATTGGAGGTGTTTCCGGCTGCCGGCAGAAACACGGCTCCAGCTGCCTGCATCTTTTCCCACTCGGCATAGCTGTACTTGTTGGTCGCCCATTGGTTGCCAGTACCTGCCGTATAGCTGCATCCCGACGGCAGTGTCCAGTCGTCGGGCAGTATCAGTAATCCTTTGTAAACGCCTCCGATGGTTGCCAATGCACATTTGCCTGTTCGGGACGCATGAGAGTTCATCGGGTCAATCAAATAAAACCATTCATCCCTTGTCAAAGTTCTCCACATGCCGGCACAGTGGCCGCCGTTTTCAATCCTGTTGTATATACCCCAGTCGGCTTTGGCGTATGCGTCGGTAAGGTTGTTCGATGCATCGCCTCCAAGAATGTGGTCGCCTGGAATACTTGTTGACCAGGGCTGATAATCCGCCACTCCGCTGTTCCATCCGCTGGTGCCCCATGCAAACTGGTCAACCCACCCGTCGTAGTCCTGCGCGATGTTGGCATTGTCGCTGCAGGCGTAGAAATACTGCCGCAACGCAAAGCGCCACTTGTTCAACGCCGCGTTGTACTGCAAATTTCCGCGCGAGAACTGCACTGTGCTTGTGTCCGACACCGAGAAGGTCTTGTATGATGCGCCCACTCCATCGAACCCGCCAGGATGGTAGTTGTCAGTAATCCGCTGGCTCTCGGCCACAGGTACTGTAAGCAAAGATACAAGTGCAATAAGGAGAAAGCGCTTCATTTTAAGAAAAGGTTTGATTTTGCAAAGATACACAATTCTCCGTCAATTGCGAAACTTTTGCAGTCAAGCCAGCACCGCGTGCAGAATCTCATGCGAGGTGAAGTTGCCGAAATAGGCGAGATGGTGCTTATAGTAGTCTATCAGAGCGTTGACTACTTGGGAGCGCAGCGTTGGAGGATATATCGGCAACGCCTCCGCCGCATACACCGACTGCATGTAGTTGTGCAACGCCGCACTGAGCTCGGCGGAGAGCAGGGTGTCGGGTGGAGCCAGACATTGCGAGGACACGAACCGTCCCTCGGCGAGGTTGAACACCGGCTCGTGATGGCTGTGGTTGTCCAGCGGTGCGATGCCAAGATGTCGGGCCACCGACAGCAGTATGGCCACAGGAAGAGATGCAATATGCACCCTCTCGCCGAGCGTGAACACAAGGTCGCGCACATATTCGTATAGCTCTGGCATTGCCTCCCCCTCGCGTAGGGTGCGGTAGAGCAGCTCGTCGAGAAAAAAAAGCACTGCGCTGCGGCTTTCGTCAACAACGGGTGAAAGCGTGTGTATCGGCGCGATGTCCTTGATATAGTTTATCTCAGCCCGCGGAGTGTCATACACCACCAGGTCGAGGCAGGTCAGCGGCTGGAACAGGTTCTGTTTTGTGCGTCCACCCGACTTTCTCACACCTTTGACAATATACGACCGCACCCCCAACTCTCGCGTGAAAACCTTCACTATGAGCGATGTTTCGGCATACGCCGTGGTGTGGAGCACAAGACCTTGTGTCGGAACTAACATCGCAATAGGATAACTATTTAATCACAAGTACTTTGCCAACCGACTTGTTGTGCCCCTCATCGTCCGAGGCGAATATAAAATACACACCGCTACTAACCCTCGCACCTTCGTTTGAACGGATGTTCCATATAGCCTGACCTCCGTCCGCACGGGTAGTATAGACCACATGCCCGGCCTCGTCGGTGATGTGTATAACTGCATTGCGAGTGAATCCGCGGAATGCCACTGGGCCGTCATATTCAGGGCGTACTGGGTTGGGAAACACATGAATCTTCTTCTCGGGCTCTATGTCTGCCAGCGTTGCAGTGGATCGGTATGACTGCAAACCCATGTCTGTGCCCACAAACACTTCGCCCGTCACGGGGTGAATCCCAACCGCGACAATCTTGTTGGAGAAAAGCGGAGAATTTGACACCGTGAAGTTCTCTATCTGTTCAAGACCTGTGGCCGAGAGGAGGTAAAGCCCGCCTGCCGCTGTGCCCACCCATTTGCGGTTGGCTCCGTCCACCGCAATCGACGTTATAGACTCGTAAGCCAGCAAATACTCCACCAGTTCGTCCTCCGAGAACAGAATATTAGAGCAACTCGCTGGCGACAGTTCCCCGCTGCCTCCGTTGTCGAACGCCTTGTAGCCGTCATATATCACCTTGATGCCCTTGTCTGTGCCAATCCATATATGCCCGTTCTGGTCTTGCACCATGCAATTGACATTCGATGTTTGGAGTCTGCTGCCGTTGTTGGGGTCAACCCAGGCCATTTTGTCCGCCCCGTTGTGTACATATATTCGGTTGTCGCGTCCAGAGAACCAAAGATACCCTGTAACTGTGTCGAAGAGCAGGTTGTATATTTGAGCCCCCTGGACAATCGGTTCGGTGTTGAATGCTCTCCAGCCGCCATTGGCATAATGTACCACCAGGCCATTGTCAACCAATGAATTGAGTGCCCACAGGTTGCCATTCCAGTCGTAGGTGACAGCACCGGTGAGGAGTGTGGAGAAATTAGCCGTGCTGAATGGTTGCAACGTCCCCTCGCTGTTGGTATCGGTATAGATGGTTTGAATAGCGTTGTCGCGTATGTCGATAATGCCGACTCCCCAGCTCGCCGCCGCGAGATGTTTGGAGTCGGTGGGGTTCTCGGCGACATCAAGCACATCGTGGATCCACACAGTAGAGTTGGATTTGTCAAGGGCGCTCCATTCGTGATTCTTATAGCAATAGAGGTTGCCGTCGATGTAGAGGCTGGCGTTTGTAGAGGATTTACCACCGGGACATACGGCTATGCCACCAGAAATAGTCCGTATGTGATAAACATTGTCGGTTATTGGTCCATTTGGGGCAGTTGTGAATGTGGCATCATCGGTATCGATAACAATCATCCCCGCCCAATCGTGGCCAATCCATAGCCGTCCGTCGGACGATTCGGCCGCATCGTATGCAAGCATATTGCCGTAGGGGAAGTCGCGTATGATGCGCGGTGAAACAAGCGAAGTGTCGAAAACAGACACTGAATCCCACAGTGAGACAACAAGGTGTTTGGTAGTGGCTTGGATAGAGTAGATGTTGCCATTTCCAATTGTGTGGAATCCATTGTCGTTCTGTATCAGCAGCGTCTGGTTAGATGGGTCGTAGGACATAGCGACGACTACAAGTCTATTGTTGAAAACTGCAAGTTGAGTGGGTCGCAGGGTGTTCCATGTGTCGGATTGGTCAGACGTCCAAGATTCCTCAATGTTCAGGTAGTGGTTGTCTTTTGGGGCATAGAGAAGTCCTTTGGATGTTGAAATATAGATTAAGGAGTCGGTAAACGCCACGTCGTGGACATCAGCATTACTGTTGTCGTCTTGCGAGAAATAGTAGGTGTCCTCTATCTCCTTACGGTTGATGTTTACCACCACAAGTCCAAATGCACAGGCGAGATAGGCCTTGTTGTTGTTGAAAGAGATGGCGTTGATGCTTTTGTCGCCTGAGTATATCCATTGCTTGATGCCAGAAATATTGTAGGTGGCATCGTTTTGCAGAATATCTATGTTGCCGTTGTTGTAAGCCACAAACAGCGATTTTGAGCGGTTGTCGTAGGCAATGGTGCTTACGCCCACATCACTCAGGCCGTCACCTTTTGTAATGGTATGTAGAGTAAGGTCGTCCTTGTCATAATAGAAAAGCCCTTTTGAGGTTGCGGCATAGACACGCTCAGGCGAGTCAGCCACATGCCGTATGCTTGAATAGGAGAGATAGGAAGTCCATTGACCTATTCGCTGGGCTTGGGCGGAGGCGCTCAAAAGAAGACACGCTATAGTCAATAGCAGTATAGGTGAACGATCAAGCCTCATTATTTTAACGCTTCCGGTGGATGAAAATCAACTGCCACATTATAACCAGAATAAGTGTTACAATGGTGGTCAGTATCGAGGATAAGATAATGTTGAAGATGTCGGAGAAGTTAAAATAGTCAAGAGTGAAGAAAATGAAAGAATGGATGAAAATCAAAAGGCCGGAGTAGTAAATAAAGTACTGCGGAGCCACGGTGAAAATGCTGGGCATGTCGATGCTTATGTCGTCGCCCCGCGTTATGATGCGGTCGGCAAACGTAATGCGGCAGAATGCTACAACTGTCGATGCACAGGTGTGGAAGCCTAACATGTTCGAGCACATATCAACGGACAGCCCCATGGCAAATGAGATTAACAGCATATAGATTTTCCCGATGCGGTTGGGCAGCATAAGTATAAACAGCGTGTACAGAACAGGGTTGATGTATCCCCCAAGGTAAATGTTGTTCAATACAAATACTTGGATGAAAAGCAGTACGATGAATCGGATAATATTTCTGATAATTAATCCTCGCATATTGGTTATTGGTCTTGCAGTGCCTCAGTCAGCTCTTTTTGTTCGTCTTTGAATCGGTCAGTCACTACATATACGTGACCGAGTTTGTTGAAGTCGGTCGATAGCCGTATTTTTATTTCATAAAATCCGTTGTTTTTCTCAGCGTCAAACGACTCAACATATCCAACAGGAATACCCTCCGGGAAGTCATTGGCCATACCAGACGTGACGACAGTGTCGTTTTCGTAGAGTTTGTATGTGGTAGGAATGTCGATGACATTTGCATAGCGATAATCCTTACCATCCCATACAAGAGTGCCGTTGGTTTTGGTTCTGCTTACACTCACACTGTTCTGGCTTGAGGCGTGAATGATGGGCATGATAGTGGAGAAGTTCTTTGTGCAGTTCAGTACGACACCAACGGCCCCTTGGGGCGATATAACAGCCATGTCGGGCTTTATACCTTGCTTGGTGCCTTTGTTGATCATAATGTAGTTGTTACGTTTTGTCCAGCTGTTTTTGATTACCTTGGCCTCGGTGTAGGAGTATCGTCGCTCGTACACGGTGTCTTCGGAAACATAGGTGTTTGATGAGTACGAAAGGAACGACTCTTTCATTTGGGCCCGCAATTTGGCGTTTTCTGCCGCCAACTTGTCATTCTCGGCTTTCAGGGCGAAATATTCACTGAATGTATTTATCCTGGATGTCCACGAACCGACTATGGCTGTGGTCCAGTTGAGTACTATCGAGCGCTGATAATGGGAGTTCTGTACCATAAGTACTATGGATATTGCCATAAGTACTATGAACACAATGATGTAGTCAAGCCTTTTCAGTAACTCGAAAAGATGGCGCATAATTACCGATTCAAAAATTCATCAACAATTTTTATCGTTTCCTCTATGGCGGTCTGTAGGTCGTCGTTTACCACTGTGACGTCGAACGACGAGCCCTCTTTGAGTTCGAGTTCGGCACGACCAAGACGTTTCTTGATGGCTTCTTCCGTCTCGGTGCCGCGGTTGCGTAGGCGCTGTTCCAATACCTCGATGCTTGGCGGCTTTACGAATATCGACAGAGCCGCATCGCCGAAATAGCGTTTCAGGTTCTGTCCGCCCATCACATCCACATCGAATACTATGACGTGACCGTTGTCCCAGATGCGGTCGATTTCCGACTTCAGCGTGCCGTAGCAAAGCCCCTGATAGACCTCCTCCCATTCCAGGAAGTCGCCTTTGGCAACCCGCGCCTTGAAGTCATCATACGAGATGTAGTAGTAATCCACCCCGTCTTTCTCGCCTTCGCGCGGACTCCGCGAGGTTGCGGATATAGAGAATTCGAAGCAGTCGTAGCGCTTGCTCAGATGTTTGATTATTGTTGTCTTGCCCGAACCCGACGGGGCTGAGAAAAGAATGGCTTTGCGGTTGTCCATGGTGTCAGAATTTGCGGTCGAGTATCTTGTTGAAGGTCTTCACCTCTATCGAATCCATATTCCAGCTGTACTGCTGGGCTATCTCGCTGATGTAGTTGATTGCCTCGTCTCGGTTGTCAATGGCGTTGAGGCGGAGGATGAAGTCGGTATAGGCTCGCATGTTGTTGTGGAACAAGGCACCGACAAAGCTGAATTTGTCGTTGATGTTGATGACCGTGCGCAAGTCGGTGACTTTGTGGGAGGCTGTTTTTTGCGAGATATTGTCGCCAATGCTTGCATGTTCTTGCTCGAATTTGTCACCGATAGTCTGGGTGTGTTTTGAATCAGGACTTTTTGATAGGTAGTCGAAGAGAGATGGCTCCGATTGGGGCGATTTCTGAGACGTGTCATTTTGGACTGTCGGTTGAGCGTTGAGGGTTTCGCCCTTTGCGCCATAGTTTTCAGGTATTTCCGTGGTTTCGGTAACAGCAGACACTTTTTCTGGTATAGGCGACGTTTCTTCCGTTTCTGTTATTTTCTCCACTATGTTGGTTGTTGTTGCACCTTCGTCGGGTATTGCGGGAATTTGGTCGGAGACAGGCTCTTCTGTCGGCAGTGTCGCAGTGGCTGGTTGTGATTCGTTATCCGCGATGGCTGTGTGTTCGGGTTCAGTCAAAGGTTTGTTGTCAAACAAGTCATCATAATCGTCTTTTTCAACCTCAGTCATAACGGGTTCTGCAACGCTTTCAACTTTGTCTTGTAATTCATCAGGAGCAAATATTGGAGGAATTGTCGTTGTCGGCTGGTTCCCCACCTCGGCAGAGCTGTCTATTGGGAGCTTGGCTTCTACCGAGGCTTGCTCATTGACTGCCGTTTCTGTTGTCTCGTTGTGGATATATGGCTGGTTGATGACAGGAATATCGTTTACAAACGAGTATATGGTGCGAATTTTTTCCATTATTATGTCCTTGTCGATGAGCTGAAACCCATCGGAATCAGGCGACATGCGGTCAATATAATCGCACAATATCGATAACTTCTGTTTCAAATCATTGTGATATTCCATAGGAGTGGTAATTTGAAATTACAAGAAAATCAAGGTTTTAATGCGTAGTATGACTATGTATAACAATTTGTAAAAATAACAATATAATACCATATTAAATGTATATGGCATTAAAAGTTTTCATCATTAAAAGTTGATAAACCGTTAGATATATCTAAGTTTCGAGAGAGTGGGAACCCATTTGGGTTTGATGAGTAGGTTCTCTAACAGGGATTTCTCGTCGGAGGCGTATCGCACGTTATGGATATCACTGCCACAGACATCATACATTCCGTTTTCAAGCATCCATGCAGCTTTCGACTGAGCTTCCTTTCCATAGAACCCGGCAAGTGCGGTATAGTTCAGCTGGAATTTTACATTTTTGTTTTTCCATTTCTTATAGTCGGAGCGTTCCATGTAGATATACCGTTCAGGGTGTGCCAAAACAGGGTAGAATCCTTTTGAGAGAATCTGCTCAAATAGTGTTCCGAGGTTTTCAGGTCCGTTAAAGAAGCTGGTTTCCACCAACAGATGGTCATGGTCGTCGCCGATGGGTAACAAATCGCCTGCCTCAAGGCGAGTGGCAAATTCGTGGTCGAGCATATACTCAGCCGCAAGCATCAGGCGCACGTTGCCTTTGTAGGCCGCTTTCAGTTGCTCGAACCGTTCTTTCAGGGCATCCGTCTTGTTCGGTAGGTCCTCGTAAACATGCGGGGTACACCAAACGGTGTTCACTCCCAGACGCTCGTAGTAGTCGAGTACTTGCAGTGAGTGCTCAATGACTTTTATGCCGTCATCGACTCCAGGGAGGATATGGCTATGGAAGTCAATCAGACCGTTGAAAAATCCGCAGTCCTTGAATGTCTTCTTTCTGCAAAAAAGTGACATGATACGTGGGGTTGTTTAGTCGGCGTTGTAGTACTTGTTGCCGTATGAGTGGTAGTAGCTACCGTAGTAATAACCGCGACGGCCTCCGTAGTAGCTGCCTCCTTCGTATTTTGTTCCGTTGAGGAGTAATACAGTGTTTTTCAGTTTGTCGCTGTCCGCAAAACGTTGGACTTCGGGCAGAGCTGATTTCTCCATTAATCCAGCACGCACAACAAATATGGTGCGATCAACGTCATGCGCTATGATTTGAGTGTCTGCTACAATTTCTACAGGCGGGCAGTCAACAAAAATGTAGTCATAGTGCTGACGAAGTTTCTTGATAAGGTCAGGGAATTTTCCGTTTCCGACAAGTTCGGTCGGATTGGGAGGCATCTTTCCGATAGGCATGACATCCAGAGTGTCGCAACCAGAAAACTTGTATATGATTTCTCCAATGTTGTCGAGCTCAACAGTGCCGTTCAGGTAGTTGCTGAGGCCTTTCTGTGGGCTGTTGACGCATACCGAGAGCGTTCCACGGCGCAGGTCGCCGTCAATCAACAGCACTTTCTTTTTCTTAATGGCGATACAGATGCCGAGGTTCAATGACAGGAAACTTTTTCCGCTTCCTGCGTTCAGGGATGTCTGTTGGAATACCGTACACTCTCCTTTGTTTGACAGATATTCAAGATTTGTGCGCAACACTCGGAAGGCCTCGTTGAGAACGTCACGTTTGCCCTCTTTCACGACAACCGGGGCTGTTTGTTCGTTGGAATCTGTCTTTTTGATTAGGTGCAGTTTGCGAAGGCGTTTTTTCAGTTTGTTAATGAATTTTCTATCTTCTCGTGACAGACGTTCCGGAATTTCTCCCAGGAAGGAAAGTTTCAGGTCGGCCAGGTCATTGCGTCCGCGGACTTTGGTATTCATAGCGTCCATGACGAAAAGTACACCTGCAGGCAGTGCGAATCCGAGGAACAATGAAACAAGGAGAATCATGTTACGACGGGGAGACTTTGGGAATGGGGAACCTGTGGGGTTCTCTATTATACGCGTGTTGTAGGCAGTAAATGCTTGAGACAACTCGTTCTCCTCGCGTTTCTGAAGAAGGTATATGTACAAAGCCTCTTTCACTGACTGTTGGCGTTCGACCGACAGCAGTTGCTTGGCTTGAGTAGGATTGGCAGAGATGTGAGCGTCGATTTTTGCAGCTCCTTGCTTTAGATGCTGCAGTTGGGAGTTCAACGCATAAATGTTGTTGTCCATAGATGAGATTATGGACTGTCTAAGAGACTCAAGGGCGCGGTCGGCGCTCATGACCAGGGAATTTCGGTCGCTACTCTGGGCTACAAGATTGTTTCGGCGAAGTATCTGCTCGTTGTATTCAGCAATTTGGCGGTCCACACTGCTGTTGTTGATGCCTGATATGGATGGAATGGGGCTTGTGATATTCGTTTTATCTACCAAATAGTCACGGATGTATTGAGCCATATAGAGTTGGTTGTTGATATCCATGATTTGGTTGTTTATCACATTGCTTTCGTTCATATAAATGTTGGCAGCGGTCTTTACGTCAGGTAGTCGGTTGGCGCTTTTGTAGTTGGATATATCGGCATCGACGCATGACAATTCTTCTTGGATAAGTTTGAGCCTGTCGTCGATGAACTCGGATGTGGTCACTGCAATTTTGTTCTTGTCTTTTATCCACTGCGCATTATATACAGAGATGAGTGTGTCGAGAATGTCGTCAGCACGTTTTTGGGATTTGTCTATGACGGCTAATCTAATGACATCTGACTGTTTGTCCACCTTTGCTGCGGTCAAACGGCTTTTATAGTCTTTTATCGCGTTCAGCATAGGTGATTTCGTGATGGTAATCTCATGTTCAGAGTCATCGTCAATCACGCTAGTCTGCAATATGGATATTTTGCCAAGAGGAGTCTTTGTCGTATCATTGAGTTTACATGAAACTTTGTTTTTTAGAGATTCTTCGTTCAACATGAAATCCGATAGGATTACCATTCCAGCGGAATCCAATGTGAGGGTCATTGAAGCGTAATCATCATTCTTTAAGTCTATAAAGTTGACTCTGATGGGAAGAGTCTCTGCATAGAGTACGTTGTCATGGAAAAGCCCGTGTTTCTCATATTCAACATCCAAATGCATCTTATTTACGACTTGAGTCATCAAGTCGTTAGAGGTAAACGCTTGTATTTCATTGGCTGTGGCGACGTTTCCTCCAAAATTTCCAAATGTTCCAAATGCATCAAGATTGCCCATTACTCCGCTGCCACCTTGTGCATCGGATTTAATTAGCACCTGCATCGAACGTTCGTATTGCGGTGTGGATGAGAGGTATATGAAAAGACCTATTACAAAAGCGATAAAAATGGAAATGGCAAACCAATACCATTTGCCCAGGCACAAGAATATGAATGACTTTATATCAAAGCTGTTGTTCTGTTGTTCTTTAATGGGTTCTTCCATTTCGGGTTGTTTTAGTTGTTATAGTTTCTGAACTTGAGGTCAGTTAATTGGCGTAGCGCAATCCGATGCTCAGGACGGATGCGATGAGCGATGCGATACTCACCCAGAAGGAGGCGCTCAGGATGGTGTTTCCGTTCACGGTCGAGGTACGTGCCTTCTTGGCTGTCGGAGCCGCATATATCACGTCGTTCTGGCTCAGGTAGAAGGCCGGCGACGAATAGACTTCTTTCTGGTTTCTCAGATCCACCATATAGTTCTTTACGGTGTCGCCCTGAATGCGGGTGACGGTGACGTCGCGGCGAGCGTCGATGGTCAGGTCGCCTGCTGCGGCTATGGCGTCGAGGAGGGTGTAGCTGTCGCGGTTAATGTTGACGCGTCCAGGGGCTTTTACCTCACCAAGGACGGTTACGCCGAGGTCAACGAACTCGACCGATACGTTTGCGCCACGCGCCTGTCCTTGTTTCTCCAGCTCGTCCTTCACCATATTCGCAATCTCCTGGCGGGTCAACCCTGCGACGTGAAGCTTGCCCAGGACGGGGAAGTCGATGTTGCCTTCGGCGTCAACGGTATAGCCCACGATTCCGTTGCTTCCCGTGACGCTGACTCGCTGGGTGCTTCCCATAATCTGGTTCACGGTGAACTGGTTGAACAGCGAGCTGGCCTCGGGGTCTTCGCACTTCACGATGATGGCAATCTTGTCGGCTGGGCGTACGCGCACGACTTTGAGCGTTTGCATCTGTATCGTCTCGGAGTCTTTCGAGTCCTGGAAATAAACTATTTTCTTTTCGCTGTGGCAAGCGGTGAGAGTCATCAACAATGCCGCTGCAACCAGCATTGAGGCCTTTGATAGGCTGTGTTTCAAAAGATTGGTATAAACCATAAGTGGTAATAATTCTACAATGAGTTTGCAAAGTTACGAAATTTATTAATAATGTGTGCCCTTTTTGTGACACTTTTTCATATTGAGACAAATTGCTTGAAAGTTTCCCTGATTTTTTGCCGATTTTTCTGCTGGTTCAACGGCTTGAATAGCTCTGTTAATTTTTTCTCTTCCCCATAAATTGCCCCCATACAAACTTTGTATCGAAAGAGTTAGCCTCCCCCCCCCCAATGGGAAAGATATCTTCCATAGGATACTTTCGTTTTAGAGTGTTAAAAAGTCTTAAAATGTAACTTTTCGACGCGTTTTAACACAAAAACCAGGATAAAAGTGTAACTTTGCAATCCGTTAGTAATTAAAAAAATAATCATAACTAAATAATTTACAACTATGTATCTTACAAAAGAGAAAAAACAGGAAATCTACACCAAGTATGGTAAAAGTGCAACCAACTCTGGTTCGGCCGAGTCTCAGATAGCCCTTTTCACCTATCGCATCCAGCACCTCACCGAGCTGATGAAGAAAAACCGTAAGGACCAGGTGTCCGAGCGCGCTCTTGTCCGCCTCGTCGGTAAGCGTCGCCGCATGCTTGACTATTTGAAGGAAAAGGACATCGAGCGTTACCGTGCTATCATTAAGGAGCTCAACCTCCGTAAATAAACACTATTTTGCAGCCCTCGGGCAACTCCGCTCGGGGGCTTCTTTTTTACACGACAATTCAAGGCGTCTTCGGCAACGGTGCCGACGACCGCAGTCAGTAAATAAATAAGGATACACGAAAATGAACATTATCAACAAGAAATTCGACCTCGGCGACGGCCGCATGATCGAAATCGAAAGCGGCAAACTGGCCAAGCAGGCCGACGGTGCCGCTGTTGTACGTATGAACGACACCATGCTTCTCGCCACAGTGTGTGCGAAGAAGGAGGTGGGTGAGAACGTGGATTTCATGCCTCTCACCGTTGACTATCAGGAAAAATACGCTGCCATGGGACGATTCCCGGGCGGTTTCTTCAAACGCGAGGCGCGTCCTTCGGAGCATGAGATTCTCATCGCCCGCTTGGTTGACCGCGCTCTGCGTCCGCTTTTCCCCGACAATTTCCACGCTGAGGTGCAGGTGCTCATCACCCTCATCTCGGGCGACAAGGACACTATGCCCGACCAGCTCGCCGCTCTCGCCGCAGCTTCGGCTCTTGCCGTATCCGACATACCGTTCAACGGTCCCGTTTCGGAGGTTCGCGTTTCGTATCTCGACGGGAAGTATGTCATCAACACTCCGATGCAGGACATCGAGCGTGCTGAACTTGACCTTATAGTCGCCGCCACCGAGGAGAACATCATGATGGTTGAAGGCGAGATGAAGGAGGTGAGCGAAGACATTATGCTCGGCGCCCTCAAGGCTGCCCACGAGGCTATCAAGATTCAGTGCCGCGCCATCGCGGAGCTCACAATCGCTGCCGGCAAGACCGAGAAACGCGAATACTGCCACGAGGTGAACGACGAGGAGCTGCGCCAAAGGGTGCGCGACGCCGTCTATCAGAAGTGCTACGACTTCTCGAAGCAGGGCATCGCCAACAAGCACCAGCGCGAGGACGGTTTCGCCGCCATCAAGCAGGAGTTCATCGACGCCAACTATACCGAGGAGACCCTCACCGACGAGGTGAAATTCATGATAGACCGCTATTATCACGACGTGGAGCGCGAAGCTATGCGCGACATGGTGCTCAACGAGCGTACGCGTCTCGACGGCCGTCAGCTCGACCAGATTCGTCCGATATGGTGTGAGACCGACTACCTGCCTTCGGCACACGGTAGCGCCATCTTCACGCGCGGCGAGACGCAGTCGCTTTCGACCTGCACGCTCGGCACCAAGCTCGACGAGCAGAAAATCGACGGCGCCGTGATAGAAGGCACCCGCCGTTTCCTGCTCCACTACAACTTCCCGGGCTTCGCCACAGGCGAGGTGAAACGTAGCGGCAGCACCAGCCGTCGCGAAGTGGGACACGGCCATCTTGCATGGCGCGCTCTCAAGGAGGTGCTCCCCAGCGAGACGGAATGCCCCTACACTATCCGCGTGGTCAGCGATATCCTCGAGTCGAACGGCTCATCGTCGATGGCTACAGTGTGCGCCGGCTGCATGTCGTTGATGGACGCCGGTGTGAAGATTCGCAAGCCGGTTGCCGGTATTGCCATGGGACTTATCTCGAAGGGCGACAAGTGGGCTGTCCTTTCCGATATTCTCGGTGACGAGGACCACCTGGGCGACATGGACTTCAAGGTCTGTGGAACACGCGACGGTATCACCGCCTGCCAGATGGACATCAAGGTTGACGGATTGAGCTACGACGTGCTCGCCAAAGCTCTTGAGCAGGCTCGCCAGGGTCGTCTGTACATCCTCGACAAGATATGCGAGACCATACCCGAGCCTCGCGCCGACTATAAAGACTTCGTGCCTCGCATCGAGCAGATACAGATTCCGAAGGACTTCATCGGTGCCGTTATTGGCAAGGGCGGTGAGGTTATCCAGAAGATTCAGGCGGAGACCAACACCATCATCAACATCGAAGAGGTTGGTGAAATGGGCATCGTTGATGTCGCTTCGCAGAACAAGGACGACATCGCAGCCGCCATCAAGTGGATTAAGGACATCTGCACCGTTCCCGAGGTTGGACAGGTCTATAACGCCACCGTCACAGGTATCGTCGAATTCGGCGCTTTCCTCGAGTTCCTTCCCGGCAAAGAGGGCTTGATGCACATCAGCGAGTACCAGTGGGGTCGCACCGAGACTCTCGAAGGTATCTTGAACATCGGCGACCAGCTGGAAGTCAAGATTATTGCCATCGACGAGAAGAGCGGCAAACTCAAACTCAGTCACAAAGCTCTTCTTCCCAAACCCGAAGGCTACGTTGAAGAGAAACCCGCACGCCGTGAAGGTCCGCGTGGTGAAGGTCATGGTCGTCCAGAGGGACGCCCAGAAGGACATCGAGACAGCGGTCATGGTGGAGAACGCCGTGGCGGTTTCGGAGGACGTAGAAGATAAAAATCACTCTACTAATAAAAAAGGTCGGGAAGTTGAATTTCCGACCTTTTTTTGTGTTTTACACAAGTTGGTATTTCGGACATTTGGCGCAGGCACATTTTAATTTTTCCGTAAATAAGCTGTATGTGGATACATAGGTGTCAACAAAAATGGGTTATAGTCTATTCAAGTATGATAGTCCGAAATGATGTCGGAAGGCAGGAAAAACCAACAAATTCTTCTGTTATTTACATTCGTTTGTGAATATATAATCGAAAAAAGCACCTTTGATTATCAAAGATTTTGTATTTTTGCATTTCATATAGAGAGCATTTATATTGGATTTACAGAATATTTTTATCCTATGAAGAAATACTATTTTCTAAGTGCAATTGTAGTGGTAATGGCTGTGGCAGCCATTTTTCCCACTGTGGCCAAGGCGCAGAAGGCGTCTGAAATCACGGTCAACACACAGTATCGCGACGCGATTATGAACTACCTGCGTCAAGACATCCAGCAGCGTCAGCAAGTCATGGCGAAAAAAGCGGAACAACTGCTTGTGAACCTGCCTAACGAGGAAAAACTGTACGACGAGACATTTGTAACCATCAAGACAGACATTGCCGAAGCACTGCGTGAAGATGGGCGTCGCGAGTACAACTACATTTTCGACATCTCTTACAACTGCAAGCACATTGAGGGCGTGACAGACGACTATCCTGTGGGCGTGTATGACTATAACGCATCCAATTCGGCCCGTGCGATATGCACTCTTACGAAGATGATGGTAGAGGATGTGTCGAAAGATCTGTTCCGCGAAGGCAAAAGTATTACCACCCGCATAACTGCCACCACGGATGACATAGAAATTAACCACATACCATATAACGGTGAGTATGGAGACTTCAAGTACTGCCCCACCACGTACAACGGCGAGAACGTGCGTATTTCGGTGAACAAGGAGGAGGGTATCACTACCAATGCGCAGTTGGCATACCTGCGTGGACAGAGTGTGAAAGCCTTTTTGGAAGGCAACGTGTCACTGTTGCGTCGCGCCACCAACAAATACGAGTTCATCACCAAGACCTACGACAAAGAAGGTTCGCAATATCGTCGCAGCAGCGTCGAAGTCATTGTTCATGGAGCCTTTGACGAGATTATGGCAGAGATGACCAACAAACTTATCAATGATGAGCATGTGGATATTAATATACCCGTGAACGAGGCTGGCACCAATGCAAGTACTTTTGCTCTCATCATTGCAAACTCCGACTATGCCAAGCCGATGCCCAATGTGCCCTTTGCCAGCAATGATGGTGAGATTTTCTACCAGTATTGTGTGAAGACGCTTAGCATACCAGAGCGGCATGTGAAACTGTTGCGCAATGCCAATGCCGAAGTCATCAAGAACGATGGTATCAACTGGCTACGCGATATAACCATAGCTCTCAATGGTGAGGCAAATATTATAGTTTACTATGCTGGACACGGTGTGACCGATGCTAACTTCAACCCGTACATCATCCCGGCAGACTTCAACGTCAGTGTCATAAAGGCTCTTAGTGGCAAAGGTACCCTTGCCGATGATATGGTACTGAAATCGTGTGAGGCAAAGAACCTCATCAACCAGTGCATCTCACTCGACACCATCTGTAACAATTGGTTCAACCGCGTTAAATTCAAGAATCTGACTTTCATTGTCGATGCCAGTTTTGACGGCAACCAACGTACAGGTCATTCGCTTTTCACAATCAAGAAGAAATCCTCTAAGATGAAAGGGATGCGTATTAGAAACGACATTGTGATGTTTGTGGCAGCTGATTGGAACAAGACCGCCTACAGCTTTGAGCAGCAGAGCCATGGTTTCCTGACCTACTTTATGCTCAAGGAAATCAAGCGCACACGTGGTAACATCAGCTACGGAGAACTGTATGAGAATATTGACAAGCAGCTGAACTATGAGTCGTCACTCCAAGGCAAACTGCAACAGCCAAAGATGGTGCTTGGAAACAAGGCCAAGGAGGGTTGGCAGTCGCGCACGTTCAAATAGACAATAGTACATTCCCCCCAAAAGTCCATGTTTGTAAAAAACATGGACTTTTTTATTATTGTTTGCAATATTAACATCTTTTATGTATTTTTGCTTATTGCGTGTTATAAGCACGATACATTAGAATTCACTCAAAAACAATATAGTATAATATTTATGGCATTAAAGAGAGTAATGGTACTGACCGGTGGCGGAGACTGCCCCGGCCTGAACGCAGTGATAAGAGGCATAGTAAAACGCGCCTCACAAGAAAACGACTGGGAAGTGGTAGGTTGCATCGAGTCCTTCAACGGCGTGTTGCGTGAACCCACCGAAATCCAGATTCTCGACGAAAAAACGGTTGAAGGGCTGCAGATACAAGGCGGTACGATACTCGGCACCACTAACAAAGGCGGCCCGTTTGCATGGCCGGTCAAGAACCCCGACGGCAGTTGGACAACGGTAGATCGCAGCGATGAGATGATACGCAAACTCTCGTACCTCGGCATCGATGCTGTGATAAACATCGGTGGTGACGGATCACAGCGTATTTCACTCGGCTTAGCTCAGAAAGGACTGAAGATTGTGGGTGTACCCAAGACCATCGACAACGATCTGTCGATGACCGACTACACCTTCGGTTTCCAGACGGCGGTACAGATATGCACCGAAGCCATCGACAAGCTGGTGACCACCGCAGCCTCGCATAACCGTGTGTTCATCATGGAGGTGATGGGACGCGATGCCGGTTGGATTGCACTACACAGTGCCATCGCCGGGGGTGCTGACGTGTGCATCATACCAGAAATACCCTACAACATCGAGAAAATCAAGCAGAAGATAGAGCAGCGTTACAACAAACGTCACGGATACTGCATCATCGTGGTGGCCGAAGGAGCCGTACCTGCTGGAGGAACCGTCACAGGTACGGTGACCGGCGAAGTGGGATACCAGCACATCAAACTGGGCGGTATAGCCGAGCAGCTTGCGGCCGACCTGAAAGCATCGGGCGTGGAGCACGACATACGCTGCACCATACTCGGACACCTGCAACGCGGCGGCACACCCATCGCCTTCGACCGCGTTCTGGCCAGCGAGTTCGGAGTACGTGCCATGGAGTTTGTGCTCGAAGGCAAATTCGGACAGATGGTTGCCTACCACCACCCAGATGTGGTTGGAATACCTTTGGAGGAAGCCGTGCGCGAGCAGAACCTCGTAAGCCCCGACAGCCGACTGGTTCACACAGCCAAAGGGTTAGGTATTGAATTTGGAGACTAATCAAACAATGAGTATGGAGATTACAACTATGGAAACAAAGAAAATAAAAAGCGCATTAATTTCCGTTTATTACAAAGACGGCCTTGAAGACATCGTACGCGAACTCGACAAAAACGGTGTAACCATCTACTCTACCGGCGGGACTTACAAGTTCATCCACGACCTCGGAATAGAACCCGTGGCTGTGGAATCGCTCACTGGATACCCGTCGATACTCGGCGGACGAGTGAAGACTCTACACCCCAAGGTGTTCGGCGGCATACTGAGCCGACGCGACATCTTCAGCGACAACGAGCAGTTGAAAGAGTACGAGATACCCGAGATAGACCTCGTAATCGTTGACCTCTACCCGTTCGAGCAGACGGTGGCAAGCAACGCACCCGAGCAAGACATCATCGAGAAGATTGACATCGGAGGCATCTCGCTCATCCGTGCAGCCGCCAAGAACTTCAAAGATGTCATCATCGTACCAGCAGTGAACCACTACGCCGAATTCCTCGAGCTCTACCGCAAAAACGAGGGTGGAACCACACTTGAAGAGCGACACCGTTTCGCCGCCTACGCCTTCAACGTGAGTTCCAACTACGACACCGCCATCTTCAACTATTTCAACCGCACCGAAGAGATTCCGGCTTTCAAGCAGAGCTGCCTCCAGGCAGTACCTCTGCGTTACGGAGAAAACCCCCACCAGAAAGGCTTTTACTATGGCAACCTGGAAGCATGCTTCACCAAGCTTAACGGCAAAGAGATAAGCTACAACAACCTGGGCGACATCGATGCCGCCTGCTCGCTGATAGACGACTTCGACGCCACCGCCTTCGCCATACTGAAGCACAACAACGCCTGTGGAATGGCTACCGCCGACACCCTGCTCGATGCTTGGAAGATGGCACTTGCCGGCGACCCCGTGTCAGCCTTTGGAGGTGTACTCATCACCAACCGCGCCATCACCAAAGATGTAGCCGAAGAGATGCACAAGATATTCTTCGAGGTGTGCATTGCGCCCGACTACGACGCCGACGCATTGGAGATACTCAAAGGCAAGAAAAACCGCATCATCCTGAAGCGTAACCCGTTCAAGATGCATCAGCAGATGTTCCGTAGCGTGCTCGACGGCGTTTTGGTGCAAGACCGCGACACCGTGGTGCCCAAAGCCGAAGAGATGACCACCAGCGTGACCTCCACGCCCGTGACACCTGGTGTGGCCGCCGACCTTGCCTTCGCAACCATACTGGTGAAGCACACCAAGTCGAACGCCATAGTGCTGGCCAAGAACCATCAGCTCTACGCCAGCGGCACCGGTCAAACCTCACGTGTGGACGCCCTGAAACAAGCTATCGCCAAAGCCAAGAGTTTTGGTTTCGACCTCAACGGTGCGGTGATGGCCAGCGACGCCTTCTTCCCCTTTGCCGACTGCGTCGAGATAGCCCACGAGGCAGGCATCACAGCTGTAGCACATCCCGGCGGCTCGATACACGACCAAGACTCCATCGACTACTGCGAGAAAAACAAGATGGCGATGGTGATTACAGGAAAACGCCATTTCAAGCATTAAAGTTCAAATTTTTGAAACAAAAAAACAGCTGTAAACGTTAATAAAATTAATAACTTATTAAAACTAAAAATAAGAACTGAATATGGGTCTTCTTTCGCTTTTCAACAAAGAGATAGCAATGGACTTGGGGACAGCCAACTCCATCGTGATTTACAACGACCAAGTGGTCATCGATGAGCCGTCGATTGTGGCTTACGACCGCAATACCGGCGAGATTAAGGCCGTGGGCAAGGATGCACAGCTTATGGAGGGTCGTACCGACCAGCGCAACCTTGAAACCATACGTCCTTTGAAAGGAGGTGTCATAGCCGACTACGAGATGGCGCAACAACTGATACGCAAACTTATAGGAATGACTAGCATCAGCCGCTCATTCATGCCTCCCTCTTTGAGGATGGTGATATGCATACCATCGGGTATCACAAACGTCGAGGAACGTGCCGTGCGCGAGGCTGCAGAGCAAGCAGGTGCCAAGGAAATCCGCATGATACACGAACCAATGGCAGCAGCCGTGGGTATAGGCATTGATGTGCTTGAACCCTTTGGTCACATGATTGTGGATATCGGAGGTGGTACCGCAGAAATAGCGGTCATATCCCTCGGCGGTATTGTGTGCAACAACTCCATACGAGTGGCTGGAGATGTATTTAACCAGAATGTAGTTGATTATATGCACAAACACCACAATATGATTATTGGCATTCCGACCGCTGAACGTGTTAAAATAGCTGTAGGTTCGGCGGTGTCAGAGCTCGAAGAACCGCCAGAGGACTATCCCTGCAAAGGTCGAGACATGATGACTGGCTTGCCCAAAGAGGTCACAATCAACTACAAGGAGATAGCCCATGCGCTCGATAAATCAATAACCCAGATAGAACAGGCCATCCTTGATACATTGGCACAGACTCCGCCGGAACTGGCAGCCGACATCTACAAGACCGGCATATATCTGGCAGGTGGCGGTGCTCTGCTACGCGGTTTGGACGAACGTATCTCATCCAAGACTAAACTGCAGGTCCATATCGCCGAAGACCCACTTCGCGCAGTAGCACGCGGAACAGGTATTGCCTTAAAGAACTTTAACAGGTATCAGTTCTTGATAAAGTAGATTAGAAGTTAAGTCATTGTGAGGTTGCAAAGGCGATATAGTGTAGGGAAAACTAATATAGACAGTAAGACGGATTCCACCTTTTAAGGGGAATCCGTCTTTTTTGTTTAGTGCTATTGTAAAGTCTTTACTTCTTCATCTTTATCAGTGCTGCGGCTCCGAGTATAGCCACCTCGTTGGCGTTGAGCTCGGACATGCGGATGTCGCAGCTGCCCTCATAGATGTTGAGCAAGTGTTTTTTGAACGACTCGCGCAGAGGTCCCATCAGAGGCTCGCCCACCTTCGTGGGGCCGCCCATAAGAAATATCGCCTCTGGCGCCGAGAAGGTCACCGAATTGGCCATCGCTATACCCAGCCAGTAGCCGGTTTGGGCGTAGGTCATGATAGCCACCATGTCGCCAGCGTTGGCCGCATCGCCAACCATCTTTGAGGTTACGTCTTTATCGGCCAGCGAGTTTAGTTTGCCGTTATAGTTGGGAGTCTTCTTGCGCAGTTCGCAGAAGGTCTGCACAATGCCACGGGCCGAGGTGTAGGTCTCAAGACATCCCTTACGACCGCAGCTGCATTGACGGCCTTCGGGAACCAGTATGGCATGTCCCAGTTCGCCAGCGGCGCCAGTCGAACCATGCACCAGCTTGCCGTCAACCACTATGCCGCTGCCCACACCCGTACCGAGCGTGAACATGATGAAGTGCTGCATCCCTTTCGCACCGCCGTATATCAGCTCGCCGTAGGCAGCTGCGTTAGCGTCATTGCTAAGCACCACTGGTACCTGCATATATTTGTGCATCTCCTCCTCAAAGTTCAGCACCCCTTTGATAGTGAGGTTCGGTGCGTTATCCACGCAACCGGTGTAGAAATTCCCGTTGGGTGCGCCTATGCCGATACCCTCTATCTCTTCAACTCCGTTCTCTTTCATGAGCTTCTCTATGCAGCCCATGATGTCTTTGACGTAGGGGTCCAGTTGTGTGTAGGCGTTGGTGGGGATGTTTGTGCGGGCAACGATCTTGCCGTCTTCGCGCACAAGACCCATATCGGTGTTGGTGCCTCCGATGTCGATTCCGATTGCGTAACTCATAAAATATATTGAAAGTTGAAAAATTAATGTGCCGCACCTTCTTGTACGGTTTTTTGTTGAAATAACGATTTTGTTTTCAAAATATTGTGATACAGCTTCTGTGAAAGAAAGTTGTCAAAAATATAGGAGTCGTATAATTCCACTCCATCTTGGTTCAGATGAGAGACATCGTAAAATGTAGGCTGTCGTTGAGTGATGCCACTGGCAGATAGAGGAATTCTCCATATTTCGACATCTCTGTCTGGAATTCGCCGAGATTAGAGTATGCTGAGGTTTGTACCTTTGTGTCTGGCACTTCGAGCAGAATATACGGAGTATCGTGGCGATTTAGGAAACCGACGCACCTTCGCAAGGCTGCAAGTTGCTCACGACGCATCTTTATAGTGTCGGTGGTAAGAGGCGCTGGAGAAAAATGTTCCACCTCACGTTCAACAAAGCCGCGTCCCACATAATGGTTGCCGTCGTTTTCGGATTCTACAAAACTATAAAACTCAGGTGAAATAGTATTGTGAATAAACGCATAAACGGAGGTACACCATACCTTCATGTTTTTTGTACGCAGTACCATGGGCAACATGCGCCAAGAGGGTTTCACGTTGCAGACCTGATAAAGTGCAGCCTCCACGCCGTCGAGATCCATTATGTCAGGATGTACCTCGAAAACCACAAGTCGAGGGTTCAGTTTGTCAAGTAGTTTGTGAAGTAGCACTTCCGATTGAAGAGGCGATTGGTTGGATGAACCTAAATTGAATGTTGATACCCCGTAGCGGTCGAATACACGCGGGTCGAAAGTCCTGTAGGCATGTGAAGACCCAATGAAAAGCACATCTACCGGTCCTATCGATTCGGCTTCGTGGCTTTTAGTGTAGAGAAAGTCATTACCGCCAAGCGTATATGTGACATTTCGCAACTGCCTGGTGCCTCCAAGCAGCCATAAGAGTAATGCCACAAACAGAATGGCATAAACAAAAAAGAGTGCTATATTTCTTACAAAACGTATCAAAACTGAAAATATATGAACGGCATCTCGTTGGTTTGCATGAAGGCAACAATAATGAAAATCAATGTAGCATATCCCACCCAGCGCAGCATCCGATAGGGGCAGTGTCGCTCAAACTCGTGCAAATTTGCGCGGTTTAGCCATTCTATACAGAACATCAGGACAATGGACGGGAGCATCACCGTATATTCGCCACCCCAGGGAATCAGGGCGGAGCCTTTGCCGAAAAGGTGAGCAAAATAGTTGGCTGCAAAGCCTATGGATGGAGAGCGGAAAACGACCCATCCAAGCGAAACCAGAACAAAGGTCAGCAGCATCCGCAAGCAGTCGATAGGTGTCGGCAGATATCGGCCTGTGGCCACCACATCACGGAAACGGCGGTTCTTTTTTAGCAGGATAAGCGGAAGAAACAGCAGTGCATGAAAGAACCCCCACGCCAGAAATGTCCAGTTGGCCCCATGCCAGAAGCCGCTGAGCAGGAATATAACAAACGTGTTCAATACCACTCGCCAGCGAGCTACGCGGCTGCCGCCCAAGGGTATGTAAACATAGTCGCGAAACCACGATGTGAGCGAGATGTGCCATCGCCGCCAGAATTCGGCAATATCGCGGCTGAAGTAAGGCACGTTGAAGTTACGTCTAAGCCTGATGCCGAACAGTTTTGCTGTGCCTATGGCCACATCGCTGTAGCCCGAGAAGTCACCGTATATCTGCACGGCGAAAAGCATGGCCGCCACAATAAGTGTCGGCCCTCCGAAATTATCAGGTGAGGCAAAAACCTTGTCAACATATAAAGCACAGGTGTCTGCCACTACCATTTTCTTGAAAAAACCCCATAGCATCTGTCGCAGCCCGTCAACGGCAAGATCATAGTTGAAGCTCCGTTCCCGTTCAAACTGCGGAAGCAGACTTGATGCCCGTTCGATAGGTCCGGCTACCAGCTGTGGGAAGAAACTGACGTAAGCAAAAAATGCCACGATGTCGCGTGTGGCCTTGACATCACCGCGATAGACGTCAATCGAGTAGCTTAACGCCTGAAAAGTGTAGAACGAAATGCCTACGGGCAGTATCAGGTGCAGCAACAGGTGGTCGGAGTCGCCGCCGAGAAACAGGTTGGCAAACGACTGCGCAAAGAAATCGTAATACTTGAAAACGCCAAGGATGGCTAAATTGACAACGACGTTACACCACATGACCGCCAAGGGTCTGCGTCTGCGCTCAATCATGAGTCCGCTTGCGTAGCTCAATCCCGACGTAAGCGCAATCAGAAGCAAAAAACGCCAGTCCCACCATCCATAGAACAAATAGGATGCCGCCAACACAAACAAGTTTTGCCATTTCAGCCACCTGCGTAAAAGCCAATATATGGCAAACACACATGGAAGAAACCATGCAAACTGAAGTGAGTTGAAGAGCATAGGTTTCCTTCTCTTATTGCTCGTCCTCCAGGCTCCACCCTTCCTTCACGAAGCCCACTATAATCGGAAACATCCTTGTGTATCCGCTCTTGATGTTTTTCTTCTCGTAGCGAACCTGCACTATCACGTCGTGCGCGAAGCCGTCCTTAACTACTTCGTATAGTTTCTTGCCAGCCTCGGAAGTTTTCAGCACAAAGGCTGATTCGCCAATACGCACATTGTAGTACTTGGCTGCCGTAAGACCATAGTCGCTGGCGAAGTCGCTACCCAGACGTGCTGTCACGCGGAACTGGCGTGTGACCGTGCTCTTTTCGGCTCGGAATGCCTCAAATGAATACTCGTCAGTGCCGGTAGTTGCCTGCCAATCTATCTTGAACCCTTCGGCGGTGCGCTTCACATAAACCACATACATATCCGCATCCACGCGTGTCACTCGACCCAACGCCACCTCGTCATCATCCACCGAGATGAGAGACTTCTTTACTTTCTCTGCCGAGTAGCCACCGCTGTAGTAGCGACGCATCAGCGGCTCCACTCGGGCCGAGTCGAGCACATACTGCAGCTGGTCCGTCCATCGCTTAGCACCGTAGTACTGCTGCACAAGATACACTATCGAGTCTTCCGTCGTCACAGGCTTCACAATATACTCGTCCAGTTCGCCTTTCTTCAAAGCTTCGAGGTCTTTCTCTAGCGCATGTATCTTTGATTGCAGTTGCTTGATGGTGTTTCCCTGTTTCTCCTGTTGGCTGCGCAGGGTCCCTATTTCTTGTTGTAGCGACTCTATCTCAGTGCGGAATGTAGATTCATCTTCGGCAAGTTTTGCCTGCAACTGTTCCACCGACTCCGTCAAGGCGTTGATTAGAGAGTCGCGCATCTCGTTTTTCTTCTTGAGGCTTTGGGCCGACATCGGCACCACAAGCACCACCGCCACAAGCAATAATATAAAGCGTTTCACAGGTATAATTGAATATTGAAAATTGTATAGTATCGTATCCTAATTATTTTGCAAGCAGTGATTTCACCATCTCCGGTATCTTTGCGAAATCATCCTCCGTGGGTTTCCAGAAGGCTCTGATATTCTCGTCCACCACCTCGAATCCTGCGTCTTTCAGCTTCTCCTGCAGCATCTTCACAGATTCACCGCTCCATCCGTAGCATCCAAATGCGGCAGCTTTCTTGTTTTTGAACTTCAGCTGCTTCAAAAACTCTATCCAGCCAGCCACACTTGACAGTATGCTGTTGCTGACCGTCGGCGATCCCACCACGATGGCTTTCGACTTGAACACCTCGGTCATAACCTCGTTCTTGTCGGCTTTCGACACGTTGAACACTTTTACAACTGTCTCGGGGCTTTGGCGTCTTATCTCCTCGGCTATGGCGTGTGCAATCTGTGTTGTGCCCTCCCACATGGTGTCGTATGCCACCGTCACCTGGTCTTCCTGATAGGCGTTAGCCCATTTCGCGTAGGTCTCCACAATCTGCATCGGGTTGTCGCGCCATATCGCGCCGTGCGACGGTGCTATGATATCTATCGGCAGGTTCAGCGACGCTATTTCCTCAAGCTTCTTCGCCACCAAGTTCGAGAACGGGTTCAGTATGTTAGTGTAGTATTTTATTGCCTCCTTATACAGCAGGCACTGGTTAGCCTTGTCGTTGAACAGCTCATCGACAGCATAGTGCTGGCCGAAGGCGTCGTTTGAGAAGAGTATGTTGTCGCCAGTCATATATGTCGCCATCGAGTCGGGCCAGTGCAGCATCTTCATCTCCACAAAGATGAGCTTCTTGCCGTTGCCAATCTCCAGCGTATCACCCGTCTTCACCGTGTGGAAGTTCCATCCTCTCTTGCCATACTGCCCTTCGAGGCTTTTCACCGCCTGCGCAGTGCAGTATATCGGAGTTTCCGGTATCTCGGCCATCAGCGCTGTCAAAGCACCTGAATGGTCGCACTCACCGTGGTTAGCTATCACATAGTCTATCTTCTTGAGGTCTATCTCCTTCTTCAGGTTCTCCACAAAGTCGAAGCGGTGAGGCGTCCAGATGGTGTCTATCAGCACCGTCTTCTCCTCCTCCACGAGGTAGGCGTTCTGGCTCGAGCCGTTCGTAATCGAGTAGTCGTCGCCGTGGAATGTCTCGAGCTCCCAGTCGATATATCCCACCCAGCTGACATTATTCTTAATTTGTCGTTTCATGGTTGGTATGTTATTTGTTTATTTATCGCAACACAATAAGATAGCCTTTTAGTTGGAAGGCAATAAAACCTTGCAAAAATACTAAAAAAAATGACACGCCACCCCCTTGGCATTGCAATAATTAAAAATGTGCGTTTTTGCATGTTTTTTGTTGTATCGTCTTGCTTTATCGGATGCGTTCCTGATGCAATCCGAATGCAATGAAGACCGCATAGAATATTAAAAGCCCGCCGCTTGAAACCAAAAATATTTTGTACTTTTGCACAATCAACTAAAACACATGTTCATGACATAACGACATCAAATAGATAAAGACATATTGAAGCGTATTCGCTTTTCTTTTGCAAACGGAAATCGCCAATTTTCCAAACAATCTACACAAGAAAGGAGAAAACGCTCACGATCACCGTGAGCTTTCTTGTTTGTAGATTGGGTTTTGGCGAACCTCCGTTTGAACAAAACAAGTTCACGGATTTTTTTTTGCATCTAATCATTAAACATAATTATTCACTTTAAAATCATCACAACTATGAAAAAGACTTTATTTTTTGCAGCTGTTTCGCTGCTGACAGTAGTATTCACGTCATGCGAGTCGGCATACACCTACACCTATCGTGAAAGTACTGCCCGCTACATGGAACTTATGCGTACAGGTTTTATCAAGCCTGTAACCGCTGAAATGGAAGTGCAAGCTGAAAGAATCGAGTACAGCGTTGAACTCGAAGTGGAAATCTCGGAAAAAGATATCAAGGAAATTATGTCTGCCAACAATAGCGGCAAGGAGTCATCCATTGTGCTTGGCTGGAAAAAAGAGGCATTGGCCCAGACAGCGAAGCATTTCCATGCCGACGATATGGTCGCCCCGATGTTTGAGATTGCCCCTCACCCAAAGAAAGAAGGTGTGCTTGTAGTTACAGTAACAGGCTATCCTGCGGTTTACAAAAACTTCCGTACAATAACCAAGGACGATGCCGAGATGATCTTGAAATTCTACGGCCATGGAGATAAAGGAGATAGTAGTGCGGAACCCAGTTCAAACAAGAAGAGTATTTTTAAGTTATGAAACGTATCATAGTTGCGTTGCTTCTTGTGGCGTTCACCGCCGGTGTTGCACAGGCACAGGTGGGTGTCTATCGTAGCGGCGGGGCGATAAAGAAGGAAAAGAAGGAACATCGTGAGAAACGTGAACGAGAGGAGCGTGAAAGAGAGCGCGAACGACTTGAAAGAGAATTGTATGAGCAGCAGGAGCGGGAACGGCAAAAGAAGCTTATGCAAGAAAGACTGGAAGCAGAGCGTGTTGCGAAAGAAAAAGCTGAAAAAAGACGTCAGGAAAGACTGGAAGCAGAGCGTGTTGCGAAAGAAGAAGCCGAGAAAAGACGTCAGGAACGTCGTGAGTATAGACGGAATTTGGAGTGGACAAACAGCATTGTTTTGAACTATTCCTTAACCTTGCTTGGAGGCACAAGTAACGTGGGTCTCACTTACGCCCGTTGCAAATTCGGCGGATTTTATGTTAATGCGATGTCTGGTCTTGAATGGCACACCGCAAATGTTGACGGAACGATGGACCAGTATTTTGTAACAAACAAAAAGTCGCATCCACGAATATCGTTCACTGTTGGAGGCGTTATAAGAGTTGCCAAACCAGTGTTTGCATACGCTGGAGCCGGCTACGCATACCGAGGGCTTAACTATAAAACTGCAGATGGCAACTGGGTACAGTATCCAAAAGGTGAGTACAACCTTGGCAATTGCGCTGATTTGGAGGCAGGACTTATTGGTAACATAAAAGGTTTTACACTTCAATTGGGCTATTCGATTCTATTGTCAGAATCAGGTCATGCCAACGAGATAAAAGTTGGTGTTGGATATTCGTTTGGCAGCAAAAAACAGAAACAAAAACAGTCTCAAGAACAGAAACAAGAGGAAAAGGAGGTGATAGAGGATGAATAGAATATCAACAATCTTATTGTTTGCATGCGTATTTATAAGCTCGTCATGCATAAAGGAGCCCGAATTCGACCAGATAAAGTACGTCAATACGCTTGACGCAAATATCGACGTGAAAAAAGTTTCGCTCAATGGTGAATACTGTGTCGAGGATAATGGTTATAAAAACACTTGGGAGTGTGCGTTTAAAGTTGGTTTTGATTCTTTATTAAAAGATTCTTGGTTTGTACGTTCATCATTTTCATCAGATGACTTTTATAAAAACAAACCTACCAATAACATTGGGCAATTTTTTGTTGAAATAGTGCCGGATGTATATGATACCACTTACTATTACTGCGCAGTTCTGAGGAAGGGAGACAAAGAATTAGCAGTGGGAGAAGTCAAAGCTATCTATTTTGGTAATCCCGATGCAACAATTGTCACAATACCGGTTAGTGATATAACAGAAACATCAGCAAAATGCGGCGGTATAGTAAACAATAGCGGTAATACCAGTGTGACGGCAAGAGGTGTTTGTTGGAGTACAAGCCATAATCCAACCATAAATGGAAGTCATACCACCGACGGCAGCGGAACTGGCAACTTTACGAGCACCATGACAGGGTTGTCTCCTAATACAACCTACTATGTCCGTGCATACGCCACAAACAGTGCTGGAACTGTCTACGGAGAGGAACGTGAATTTGCAACAATACCAGGGTTACCTACGGTTACAACTTCAACAGTAAGCAATATAACCACAAATTCTGCCACTTGTGGTGGCAACGTGACCAATGACGGAAATGCAACCGTTACAGCAAGAGGACTATGCTGGAGTACAAGTCACAATCCGACTATCAGTGACAGCCATACCACAAACGGCAGCGGCACAGGCAGTTTTACAAGCAGCATGACGGGATTGGATCCCGGAACAACCTACTATGTCCGTGCATACGCAACAAACAGTGCGGGCACAGCATACGGAGAAGAACGTACATTTAAAACTACAACGCTGCCTACCGTCACTACGTCAACGGTAAGCATTATAACCACAAGTTCTGCTACCTGTGGTGGAAATGTTACAAGTGATGGTAATGCAACAGTTACGGCAAGAGGTATATGCTGGAGTACAAGCCATAATCCAACAATCAGTAATAGCCATACTACCAACGGCAGTGGCACAGGAAGCTTTACAAGCAGCATGACAGGATTGTCTGCAAACACTACCTATTATGTCCGTGCTTACGCAACAAACAGTGTTGGAACTGCATACGGTGAGGAAAGAACATTTACGACAAGTGTTGGAGGATTCGACCAGAACGGAGCTTCGATTGCCGTGTTCACAGTTGCATCGGGGCGTACGGTGCGTTTCTCGCGCGGAAATCTGCAGTATCGGGCATCGACAGGCACTTGGCGTTTCGCCGAGCACCAATACGATTACGTTGGTTCATCCAATTCAAGTGTTTCGTCATCGTATAGCGGTTGGATAGACCTTTTCGGCTGGGGAACCAGCGGGTGGAACAGCGGTGCAAACGCCTACCAGCCCTGGGCAACAAGCACCTCGCTCACCGATTATCGTCCCGGAGGAAGTTATACAAACAATCTAACGGGAACCTACGCCAATGCCGACTGGGGCGTGTATAACGCTATCAGCAATGGTGGCAACCAAGCCGGAATGTGGCGTACGCTGACAAGAGTCGAGTGGAGTTATCTTTTGAACAGCCGTACTGCTTCGACAATAAACGGTGTGGCAAATGCACGTTATGCAAAGGCGGTTGTAAATGGTGCCAAAGGACTTGTTCTTTTCCCCGACAGTTTCACTATGCCCAGCGGCATGAGCTATCCATCGGGTATCAACAGCAGTTCAGCGTCATTCAGTAGCAACACCTATACCGAGTCACAATGGAGCCAGATGGAAGGTGCCGGTTGCATATTCCTCCCTGCTGCGGGCGGCCGCGACGGTACGGAGGTGTTCAATGTAGGTACGAGTGGCTACTATTGGTCGAGTACGTACCTCGATGCGTCCAACGCGTGGTTCATGTACTTCAGCGATGACTATCTCAACGTGGGCGGCAGCCTTCGCTACTTAGGCCGATCGGTGCGCCTCGTTAAGGATTAAAACAAATTAAATGTTAAACATACCCCCAATCCCGATTTTTCCATACGGCGATAGCCGTCCGGAAAAATCGGGCGCACGAGGGGCGATAAAAAGAGAATATGCCCGTTGTGCCGGATTTGGAAATCCGGCACTTCTTTTTTCGGGATTTTCAATCCCAGCCAAATCCTAACGCAATCCCACAATAACACACTGACACAATAAAAAACCTTTCGTGTTTTTAGAGCTTTTCGATGTAATTATTTCACGCTACCTTATTGACATACAGCCCACTGTCCATCCATTCTTCTAGAAAATATGCGATTCTTGCTCAAAAAATCTGCGATTTTTGGTTGTGGTATTAAATTATGTTATTTGTTTAGTGTGGGTTATATCTTGAGATATGCTTGCGGGTTGACTTGTTAAAGAGGCTTAGGTCTTAGAGCTTGCTCCTGTTCTAAAACCCTCACCATTGAAGCACTAAATCAGTCCAACACAATTTCCACGCAATAGTAGAGAGTACAGGGGTGCCATTTTCTTGTCGCCGCAATAATGTGACATAGGTAACGTTATTAGAAAAGAACTATTTTCGAAAGCTATCAAAAAAGATGAAACGGATATATTTAGTGATAATACTTGCTGCGGTGCTCACGGCGGGCTGTGGCGGCAAGTCGAAGAAGGCGGACGGCAAACGAGGCTCGTCGGGGAAGACTCTGGAGTTGATGGTGGTGGCTGACAAAGATGTCTATACGTCCGATGTGAAATGTATGGTCGATACGTTGTTTGGCGGGATTCATCCTTGTCTGCCCCAACCGGAAAAGAGGTTCGACATAGTGCATATTCCAAAATCCTCGTTCGAGAGTGTCGATATGTTCCGAGTGCACCGCAACGTGTTGATGCTTGACATAAACCCTGAAAACCAGAACAAGGTGTATCACCACAAAGACAAGTATGCGTTGCCGCAGGTGATATTTGACATAGCGGCGAAGGACCGTCGCTCGCTGGACTCGCTGCTCCGCGCATACGAGCCCATCATTGTCGGCGAGATGTATGAGGCAGAGCACAAGCGCGTATGGAAGGCGTATGAGACAGAGGAGGGGTATGAGATAGAAGGCAAGGTGAAGGAGAAACTCGGAGTGGGGCTGAAATTGTCGCAAAACTATGGCGTGGCCAAGCTGGAGAAAGACTTCGGCTGGGTGCGCATAGAGGCGAAAGATTTTGGCATGGGGGTGATTGTCAAGAAGTTTGACTATAAAGACAAAGGTCAGTTTTGCGGGGAGCGGTTGCTTGACTCGATAGACAGTGTGATGAGCAAGATACCCGGGCCGTCGGAAGGCAGCTATATGGGCATAGAACGGCGGAGGGACGAACACAGCGGCGAGTACCTGATGGAGATACGCAGTAGGACTGTGCAGTTCCCGACGGGAACCTATTGTGTCGAGACGCGAGGTTGTTGGCGGTTGTATGGCAATTTCATGGGAGGCCCATTCGTGAACTATACGCTGCTTTCGCCCGACAACAAGCAGATAGTCATGCTGACGGGATATGTCTATTGTCCGAGAAACAAACCCTACACCAAGCGAGATTTGCTAATGCAATTGGAGAGCGTGTGTTACAGTGTGGAGTTTTGAGCATAAGGTCATGATTAAATTTAGGTCAAGATAATTGCCAATCTTTGAATTCGAGGTACATATTCCGCTTGATTATTCTCGTATCCGCTGCGGTGGCGCCGCTGTGTGTGACGGCGCAGCATGGTTTTCTGGCGCACAGCGAGCTGTCGCTTGAGTTTGGAGGGATGAGCTATATGGGTGATTTGAACAACCAGCATCTTTTTTCCAAGCCGTGTTTTGGCTATGGTGGAGGATTGCGCTATTGTTTTGACGACCGCTGGGCGCTGAAAGTTGGCGGCGCCTACGGGCATATAGAGGGAGGCAATCCCGACGCCATAGAGATGCGCAACCTGAGTTTCCGCTCTCATGTGTGGGAGGCCACCGCCCGTGCGGAGTTCAATTTTTTGCCATACGGATACAGCGAAGTGCAGTGGCGGTTCAGTCCGTTTATCTATGCCGGAGTAGGATTGATGGGTTTCAACCCGAAAGCGAAATACACCAACCCTGCGACCGGCGAGAGTGAATGGGTGGAGTTGCGCCCGCTATGCACGGAAGGTCAGGGGACGCCCCAGTATGAAGACAGAACCCCGTACTCGTTGTTGCAGGTGGTCATACCGTTTGGTATGGGCATTCGGTTGAGTCCCAACCATTACCTTCAGGTGTTGGTGGAATACGGAGTTAGAAAGACTTTCACCGACTATCTTGACGATGTGAGCACGACATACGTTGGAGGAGACTTGCTGCGTACTACGGAGGGAGGCGAGCTGGCAGCGCAATTGGCAGACCGCAGTGCCGAAATAGAGGGAGGCACCTTGAATGCCCCCGGCATCAAACGAGGCGATGACTCGCTGAAGGACTGGTACACGTACATGAACGTCTCGGTGAGCATAAGCCTTGACTTCCTTATGGGCTGGATGTTTCCCAAACGCTGCAATTTCAACAATTGAACGGTCTGAGAACAGAGACCATGAATTGAAAACAAAACAAGATGAAAGAACTTGACAAGAACAATATACCGCAACATGTGGCGGTGATTATGGACGGCAACGGCCGCTGGGCACAACAGAAGAAGCAGCGTCGGATATTCGGGCACCAGCATGCTTTGCAGGCCGTGCGCGACACTGTCGAGGCCGCGGTCGAGACAGGGGTTAAGTTTCTCACACTTTATACTTTCAGCACCGAGAACTGGAATCGGCCGAAAGAGGAGGTGGATGGATTGATGACGTTGCTTGTGAAGGCCATCCAGGACGAAACGCCGACGCTGCAGAAAAACAATGTGCGGCTGGCGGCCATAGGCGACCTTTCGCGTCTGCCTGACGATGCCCGCAGACGCTTGCTGGAATGCATAGAGAGCACGTCGGGAAACAGTTCAACCACACTAACCCTCGCCCTGAGTTACAGCTCACGATGGGAACTCAAAGAGGCGGTGAAGAAGATTGTGGACGCCGGCATACCGTCTGCCGAGATAGATGAAGGTGTGATAACCAAATACCTGGCGACGGCAGACTACCCAGACCCCGACCTGCTAATCCGCACAGGAGGGGAGTTGAGGGTAAGCAATTTCATGCTATGGCAGATGGCATATACGGAATTCTATTTCAGTGATATCTTATGGCCGGATTTCAGGAAGAAAGATTTCTACGAAGCCCTGATTGAATACCAGCAACGCAAACGCAGATATGGTCGCGTGTGAGATTTTCTACCCTTCACACAATAATAGACGATTTTTTATGTTATTGTATATTGTTGAGGTCGAAAATGCCCGATAAACGACTATAGATGAACTCATATTTCAGAATTCTCATACTCGCCATAGTTTTTCTGACTGCAATGCCGCTGTTGCTTACGGCACAGACGGAGGGGGAGTTGGGTTACGACGTTGACTATCTCACTCCCAAGGAATACGAGATAGGAGGCATCACATTCACCGGAGCCGAGCGTCTTGACCATCGTATGGTGCTAATGGTGGCAGGATTGCAGGTGGGAGACCGCATAAAGGTGCCTGGGGACAAGCTTGCCACAGCCATTGAAAACCTTTGGAAGCAAGGCCTTTTTGAGGATATCAAAATCCGAGTTACCAAGATAGAGTCGGGCAAGGTGTTCCTAGATATGGAGCTGAGAGGGCGCCCAAAGCTTGAGAAATTTCGTTTCAACGGGGTGAAGAAAGGCGATGCCGACAAGCTGCGCGACGAGATGAAGATATCTGTAGGCGACATAGTCACAGAAAACCTTCTCACTACGACCTCAAACAAAATCAAGAGCTACTATTCGGACAAGGGGTACACCAACGTGAAGGTTGAGACAGAGGTGATTGCCGACACGGCGGATGGCAAGAAAGACCGAGTGGTTGTGGTCTATAATGTGGATCGAGGCAAGCAGGTGAAAATAGACCGCATCACCATCACGGGCAATGATGGCATCAAGACGGGCAAACTGCTGCGCAAGATGAAGAAAACCCACGATGTGAACTACTGGAAAAAGATGTATTTCTGGACGTCGGGTTTTTGGAAAAAATCGAAGTATATCGATGCCGACTACCAGGAAGACCTCAACAATGTCATAGACTACTACAACAACGAGGGATACAGGGACGCCCGCATTGAATGGGACACCGTCTATCCTGTAGCAATGGACACGCTCAACGTGAGTGAGAAAAAACGAGCCAAGCAGGAACGAGTACGTGTGAATATGAAAATATACGAAGGCCACAAGTATTTCTTCCGCAACATCACCTTTTCAGGCAACACCATCTATTCGTCGGAAGAATTGTACAAACACCTGCGTATCGAGAAGGGTGACCCCTATAACAAATCGACGCTTGAGACCAACCTCAACTACAATCCCTCCGGGACCGACATCACAGCCATGTATATGGACAACGGCTACTTGTTTTTCAGGGTTACGCCAGTAGAGGTGGCAGTCGAAAACGACTCGATAGATATTGAAATCCGAATCTACGAGGGCAAGCAGGCTCGCATACGCAATGTATGGATTGAAGGGAACACTATCACCAACGACAAGATAATAATGAGAGAGTTGCATACCCGTCCGGGAGATCTCTTCAGTCGCGACGCTGTGTTGCGCAGCCGTCGCGAGTTGGTGACGCTCGGCTACTTCAAAGAGCAGTCCATTATGCCCGACCCGCGCCCCAACAGCGAGGACGGAACGGTGGATATCGTTTACAAAGTGGAGGAAGGCAGCACCAGCCAATTGCAGCTTCAGGGTGGATACGGCAGTGGCATGATAATAGGCCAGATAGGAGTAACCCTTAACAACTTCTCGGCGCGTAACATATTCAAAAAGGAGGCGTGGGCCCCCCTTCCTGCCGGAGATGGTCAGAAGCTCTCCATCAACGCAGTCACCAACGGAAAATACTACTATGCCATCAGCGGCTCATTCACAGAGCCATGGCTGGGTGGCAAGTCACCTCAGTCGTTGACACTCTCGGTTTACCACAACCTTTATTCCAACGGTATTCTGTACGACAAAGGCCAGAGTGGTTACTACAGTCTTCGAATAACAGGAGGAAGCATATCGCTCACCAAGCGTCTCAAATGGCCTGACGACTATTTCATCCTTTCCCACGGTCTTACATACAAATATTATCTGCTCAACAACTACAACCTGCTTAACAGCGATTTGTTTACCGATGGGGCTGCACACGACATCTCATACGGAGTGACGCTGAGCCGTAATTCGCTTGACTCGCCCATATATCCGCGTAGCGGTTCGGAGGTTTCCATATCGGGTTACATAACACCGCCATACTCAGCATTTACAGGCAAGGACTACTCGACAATGACGGCGCAGGAAAAATATAAGTTTGTCGAGTACTATAAAATTAACCTCCGCGGTTCGTGGATGATGAACATCGTAGGCAACTTGGTGCTCAACACACGATTCCGTTTTGGCTGGATGGGTGCCTTTAACAAGGATATAGGACTGTCGCCCTTCGGACGTTACTATGTCGGAGGAGACGGTCTTTCCAATTGGATGATAGACGGCCGAGAGGTTGTGCCGTTGCGAGGCTATGAGAACAATTCCATCAGCCCCTCCAACGGAGGTTCTATATTCGACCGATACACTATAGAGTTGCGTCATCCTATAATAGAGAGTCCAAGCGCGACAATATATGTACTAGGATTCCTTGAAGGCGGCAACTGTTGGGATGATATCAAGAAGTTCCAGCCATTCAAGATGTATAACTCCGCTGGAGTCGGTGTGAGGCTATATATGCCTATGTTCGGCTTGATTGGTATTGATTGGGGCTACGGTTTCGATGGCAAGAGCGGCAGCTCAAACATTGGCGGTTCGCATTTCCACTTTTCAATCGGACAAAGTTTAGACTAAAAACGGACCATAAGAAACAATAGATTGAAATCCAAGGCGTACATATTAATAGTCATATTTCTGATTGCGGGCTACTGCCATGCGCAGAAGTATGCTTGTTTTGACTCGGAGTATGTCCTTTCGAGCCTTCCGGACTACCAGCAGTCGCAGAAACGACTTGACCAGTATGTGGTGGATTGGCAGAAAGAACTCGAGACAAAACAGCAGGAACTCGAAAGTCTCCGCAACGCATACCAGCAGGAGGCCTATCTGTTGCCCGAGAACTTGAAACGTCGCCGGCAGGAGGACTTGAAGACCAAGGAACAGGAGGTGAAAAACCTGCAGCGAGAGCGGTTCGGGGTTGGCGGAGATCTCGACAAGAAACGCGCCGAATTGATAAAACCAGTGCAGGACCGAGTGTATAACGCTCTGCAGCGTCTTGCTTCCGAGAAGGGCTATGCATTTATATTTGACAAGGCAGGAAATTCGTCACTGGCTTACGTGAATCCTAAATATGATGTAACATCGCAGGTGCTCGAAATGCTCGGGGTCACGGGTTCGGCATCGCAGGGAGATTCGGCAGACACACCGAAAGAGTCAGGTGGCAAGACTGCATCCAAATCGACATCAAAGGATGGCGGAGAGAAAAAAGCTATGCGAGAGAGCAAACAAAGCTCGGGCACTGGCAAAATGAAACGATAACTCAACACGCTGGCACAATTAAATAAAGTTGTATATTTGCACGTCATAAATTCTTTCTATATAGAGATCAATAATCACACAATCAGTCATTCCGATCAGAATTATTTTCAACTTGAACAATTCATCTTTTAATCTTATTCCAATGAAAAAGACTTTAATCGCACTGTTTGTAGTCATGGTTTCGTTTATGGGCACATCCATGGCGCAAAAAGCCGTTAAACTTGGACATGTCAACTCGGCAGACTTAATGCAGATAATGCCAGGCCGCGAGGAGGCTCAGGCGACATTGCAGAAAGAGGTTGACGAACTACAGACTACGCTGAAAAACATGCAAAACGAGCTCGAACAGCGTTATAACGATTATGTCGGCAAAAAAGACCAGTTGTCCGACCTAATCCGCCAGACCAAGGAGCGAGAGCTTCAGGATATGGGCAATCGCATACAGGAATTTCAGGAAAACGCTGAGAAGAAGTTACAAGATCGTCAGCAAGAGGTCTTGAAACCTATTATAGACAAGGCAAAGAAGGCTATAGAGGATGTTGCCAAGGAAAATGGCTACACATACATTTTCGACACAAGCGTAGGAGCTCTCCTCTATCAGCAGGACAGCGACGACATACTCCCGCTTGTCAAGAAAAAACTCGGATTATAAATTTCATGTATAATAGAAAAGAGAGCGGAGTTCACCAAGGATTCGCTCTCTTTTTTTGATGGATAGTTTTCTCATCAAAAAAAGCGGCCTTTTTTGAAGGTCGCTTTTTCCTTTGATTCGTAATAGCTCTACGTTCTTACTTGTCAAGTTCCTGCTGACGAAGCTTCTGAACATAGATGGCATGGAGCTTGCGCTCGCGTGCTACCACAGAAGGTTTGGTGAACTGCTGACGGCGACGGAGTTCTTTAACGGCTCCGGTCTTGTCAAATTTTCTTTTGAGTTTCTTCAACGCTCTTTCGATGTTGTCACCTTCTTTGATTGGAACTACGATCATTGTAAATACCTCTTTCTTGTTAAAGGGTTAATAAAAATGTTTATTAAGACTGTTGATGTCTTCTTGGTTAGAATTTGAAGTGACCTTGTGCAGCAGCATCTGAAAGGGCAGCGAGAACGCCTTTCTTGTTGATGATACGCATACCTTTTGCGGAGACCTTGAGAGTGATCCACATATCCTCTTCCGGGATGTAGAATTTCTTGGTCTGCAGGTTGGGTGAGAAGGTGCGCTTTGTGTGGATGCGCGAATGAGAAACATTGTTTCCTACAACAACTTTCTTGCCTGTTATTTCACAAATCTTTGACATAATATATAATTTTAGTTGTTTGTTTGCGTTATAATATCAAATGTGATATTTTTTTTCGAAAAACGGATTGCAAAAGTCGCATTTTTTTTCAACACAGCAAAACTTTTGAGGGCGGCGAAACAATATTTAACATTTTTTTAACATTTTGATATTTGTAATATGAAGTAGGACAATGTTTTGTGTAATTGGGTGTATTTGAATTTAACATATTTTTTTCAAGCAGTTACGGTACAAAATAATTACAAGTCAGATTAAAAAAATCATTTTTTTAGCATAAAAGCCATAGAAATTCTTGTTAAACATTCAAACATTTTGAGAAACTAATTTTTACGTAATATGATAGGAGTAAACAAAGTTATTTTAATTGGAAACTTAGGGAAGGTCCCCGATGTGGTAACATTCCCATGTGAAATGAGAGCAGATGGCTCGACGACTGTAAAAAAAGCATCATTTCCGTTAGCGACAACAGAGCTTCATAGGAACCGAGATGGAGAGAAAGTCGAGGTTACGGAGTGGCACAATGTAGTGTGCTGGCGAGCCTTGGCTGACATTGCGGAAAAAATTCTTCACAAGGGCACGCAGCTCTATGTGGAGGGGCATCTCCAGACACGGTCGTGGGAGGATAAGGAACACAACAAGCGTTATATTACTGAGGTGGTGGCAGACAATTTTGTGGTTATCGGCAATCGCCAGCGTTCCGATGAAAACCAGCCGCCCGCGGCTACAGACCCGTTGGCTTCTATATTGAATGAAAACACGGAACCATTGTCCGATTTTCCTTTTTGACAATTATTTAAAGAGATAGTATATGCTATATCTCTTTCAACACGCGGTCGCGCGGCACAACCAGCGACCACGTGTTTTTTGTTGTTGAGAGTTTGATTTGTATGATTTGGTTTCGACAATAAAAATGTGTACAATCGCTAATCTGAAATATGCGAAAATTTATACTGTTCTTGTTTCCTCTCTGCATTGCAAATTGTGTGCTGGCGCAGTTTGAACCGTTGTCTCATTCTGCCAGATGCCAGGCGATGGGCGGTGCCAGTGTGGCAGTATTAGACTTTGCTGGATGTAATGTCAATCCCGCCACGTTGGGCTGGAGGAACAGTTGGAATGTGGCGATAGACTACCGCCAGATGTTTGTATTGAAAGGCATGTCATACAAAAGTGTGGCTGTGTCAGTGCCTACAGGCAGGATTGGGTCGGTAGGGCTGTACTACACACATTTCGGTGACCGTGCATACAACGAACAATCGGCATCGGCGCATTACGGCATAAAAGTGAGCAAGCATGTGTCGGTGGGAGTCGGTATATATTATCTACATAGTGGCACCGATGATGGGCACTATGAAAGATTCAACAGCGCCACAGGGAGTGTAGGCGTAAGGTACTCTCCCAATGAGCGTCTTGCATTCGGAGCTGCGGTTTACAATCCCTTTTTTGTCCGGCGTGACGGGGTTTGCCGCATCCCTGTTCAGTTAAACATCGGCGCAGTTTATTGTCCGCTGAAACCGTTTCTGCTGACTCTGGAGTTTGAGAAAAACCTCTATGACCCGTTGCGGGTGCGTATGGGGGCAGAATACTGTCTATTTGACCGGCTGTTGTTGCAGGTGGGTTTTGCCACCTCGCCAATAATATATAGTATAGGTGTTGGATATAGTTACTCACATATAAGTGCCAATATATGTGTGGCGGTGCACCAGTATTCAGGAGTTACACCCGGCCTCACCATTGGGTATTCGTTCTGATGAGTCGTTGATATGTTGAGGTTTTTGCATATAAGACTGTATGTGTTCTTGAGCTTTTTGATGCCTGCAATGGTTGTTTGTGCACAGTCACTCGACGATGCTGTGGAGCGCTTTGTGGAGCAAGGAGTGGATGATGAGTCGGTTGACGAACTAATAGAGGAATATTCCGATGCATTGGAGCACCGAGTTTCGCTCAACGACAGTGCCGCCTATATCCCCGAATGGATACTTTCGCCGTTTCAGCGCGATATAATACGAACATATGTAATGCAATATGGTTACCTCCTTTCGTGGGAAGAGGTGTATTTGATCAACGGCATTGACAGTGCTACGGTAGAATTGCTGCAACGTTATTGCTCCTTGGAAAAACCAGACATAAATCCACCATCTTTGAAACAGATGTTGAAGATGGGTAAACACAACCTTGTGACTGGCACTTCGGTGACTTTTGAGCAGGCACGGGGCTATAGGGAAAAAGTGTATGAGGGTAGGCCATACCGTCTCTACGGTCGTTATCGATTCAACTATAAGGACTACATCAGTCTGCAGCTTTCGGCAGAGAAGGATGCGGGCGAAGGCTTTTTCTATGGCTCACGCAAGTATGGATTCGACCTCTACGGAGGACATATTATGGTTGGTAATTTAGGGTGGTTGAAACGTGCCGTGGTCGGACGCTATCGCTTGCAGATAGGGCAGGGGTTGACCATGTGGTCTGGCAGCAGGGGTTTTCTCGGTTGGAGCTCCGCCGGTTTTCGCTATGGCCGCGGCATCTGCGCTGCCTCGCCTTTTGCTGAAAGTGATTATTTGCAAGGTACAGCTGCTACAGTCAGCCTGCCATTGGGATTCGAGGTGACGGCATTCTATTCATACGCATTGCGAGACGCTACAGTTGATTTTGTCGAGTCCGTAGCCAGGACGGTCGGCACATCGGGTTATCATCGTACGGAATCCGAAATAGCAAAACGTGGAACTCTCGGCGAACATTTATATGGAGGTAACTTACAATGGAACCGCAAGGCAATTCACATTGGAATGACTGCCAGCCGCACGGTGTTCTCTATACCCTTGCAACCCCAAGAAAATGTCTATAACGCTTATGTTTTTAGAGGGAAGATGAATACCAATGCAGGTGTTGACTTTAGCTACTGTTGGCGGATGTTGCTGTTTTATGGAGAGGGATCACTGTCTCAAGGAGGAGGCTTGGCAGGTTTGGTGGGGTTGGATTGTCTTATTAGTTCAGGGAACATTCTTTCAATAGTTTATCGCAACTATTCTAAGGAGTACCATGGATTACACGCTTCTACGTGGGGGCGTTTCACGCAACCGCAGAATGAGTCGGGGTTGCGTGTCGCTTTGCAGTCGCGCCTGCCACTGCATGTGGACCTGCGGTTTCAAGGCGATTTTTACCATCATCCGTATATGCGTTATGGTTGTTACTCACCGTCATCGGGAGCAGATATACGCAGTGAGTTGTCTCGTCAGTTTGCACTTGGACACACCAGGCATACACTCACTTTGCGCCTAAACCACCGGTACAGCAATTTTATGCGCAATGACAGCAAGTCTGAGACCACCGAATATTTTGTCGATACGTACCATCGCCACCTTCTTTACGGCGATGTTAATTGGCAGACGTTGCACTGTACGCTTCGTACTCGTATAGGATATTCTTCTTTCTGTGGCAAAAACAGAGAAAGGGCTCAAGGGGTTGTTCTGCTTCAAGATTTTGCGGTAAGGTTTGGTGGTTTGAGCATAGGCGGTCGTGTTGCATTGTTTGATATCGAGAGTTATGATGCGAGACTATACGTTGCGGAGAGAGGGTTGGAGTACGACAATGGTGGTTCCGCACTATATGGGAAAGGTATGCGATTTTATTTTATAGCTCGATACACTCTGAAGGAAAATCTTACGGTGGCCTTTAAATACTCTGTGACAGCATACTCGGACAGCGAGACAGTAGGTTCTGGCTACGAACTGATAGACAAGCCTCACCGTCAGCAATTTCGTTTGCAGGTTAGATTCAAATGGTGATTTAATTGCAATAGCTGGCAGTGCGGAATTAACCATAGAATTATACAGTATTGTTTGTATCTAATACTTTTATTATCAGGTTGTTGTTGACTTATCAACAGATTTTGTGTAGAAAGTGGTTCCAAACGAGAGGAAAACGGGGTGGCGGAGAGGGTGAAAAATGTTCCCAACCCCTCCCTATGTGGTGGTTCTGAAAAATATTTTTGCATCCAAATAGCTGAAAACCAATGGAAATACAACCTAACAGTGTCGTGCAGGTAAAAAAATATTTGTCAGTTATGAAAATGGTTGTATCTTTGCATCCGCTTTCGCCCAAAAAACGGGTGTTGAAAAAAAGCGAAGAGAACATTGAAATTTTGGAACATGAGATAGCGTGTGTCAAGAGT
>Ga0310696_10000213_pt1 | contig 97345 bp, 75 predicted proteins | sample AusTroGonzalo_MG_4_FD_203885 | JGI IMG/M metagenome (GOLD analysis project Ga0310696, IMG submission 203885) | Bovine rumen microbial communities from tropical cattle in Woodstock, Queensland, Australia - Gonzalo_02 (v2) (version 2) | ecosystem: Host-associated > Mammals > Digestive system >...
GCGGGCGTAGAGCTCAGTCTCTGTCTCGGGATCGAGTGAAGAACTTATCTCATCAAGAAGCAATATGGAGCCCGGGCGCAGTAAGCCCCGGGCTATTGCTATTCTTTGGGCCTGGCCTTCGCTCAGACCGCTGCCACGCTCGCCGAGCAGGGTGTCCAGACCGTCGGGCAGATCCTGTACAAAATCTGCGCAGGCGATGTGGAGGGCCTCCAACAATTTATCATCGGTAGCATCCGGATCGGCCACCTGAAGATTGAAGCGGATGGTGCCGCTCATGAGCGTGTTGCCCTGGGGTACGAACACAAAGTCGGGGCGGGTCTCTGCGCCTGCTGTCAGGCTTTCGTTGTCACCATATAGATTTATGCTGCCGCTGTCGGGGCTTATGAATCCCAGCATAAGGCGGAACAGGGTGGTCTTGCCTATGCCGGTCTCTCCCATAAGGGCAGTCTTGGTGCCGGGCTGGAAATCATGCGTAAAACCGGACAATATCTGACGGTCACCGCCTGCATATTGGAAGTTTACATTCTCAAAACGTATTCCGCTAAGGGTGGGGTGCAGCGTGCCTGCATCGGCCACTGCATTGCTCTCAAGCTCGGCCAGACGGTCTATGCTGGCAGTTGAGTGTATCACCTGCGGCACTAAGTTGAGCAGCTGCATTACGGGGTGCTGTATCTGTCCTACTAACTGCAGGAACGATGTCATGATACCGAACGTGATTGCACCGTTGCGCAATTGCAGGCCTCCCCATACGAATGCCAGCAGATAACCCAGTCCGAAAGCGCTGCCCAATATGATGCGAATCATAATGGTAAAGCGGGTGCGGCGCATTATGTTGCCCTTTAGCTTTTGCTGTGCGGTGTCCAAGCGTCCGGCCATCCACTCCTGACTGCCCATGGCGCGCAGTACGGCGTTGTTCTCCATGCCTTCCTGCACCTGCATCTGTATGCGACTCTCGTCCTGACGTATGTCAAGGGTCATCTGTCGCAGTTTACGGCCGATGAACTTGGCCATCAGTATGGCAAGCGGCGTCATTATGAGCAGAGCCCAGGCCAGCCATCGGTCAAAGTAGTGCAGCAGCAGGAATGCACCTACAAGCTGGATGCAGGTGATGCACATCTGGGGCAGGGTATCGGTGGTGGTATCGGACACAACCTCAATATCCTTGGTAAGGCGGGAACTGATGTCACCGGAGTGTATCTCTTTCTCGTCATAGAGCTGGCGACGGAACAGTCCGCTGAACATGCGCAGGCGGATGGCGTTGGTCTGGCGTATGCTTGCCTTGGTGGTGAGCAGGAAATAGACCTGACGCAGCAGGACTCCGCCAACTACGGTCAGCACCAGCCAGATGATCATTACGGTTATGTCGTGGGCCGATCCGGTGTGGATGGTCTCATCAATGAAGCGGCGGCTGAGCCATACCATGAGAAGGCCCATGGCAACCTGTGCCGTACCTGTCACAATTCGTACCGCAGTGTTCCAGCGGATGCCTTGTGTGTTACGCCATATCCAGCTTGAATATTTCATTCTACCACTCCCAGTTTAGTCCAGTTGTCCAGGGTTTCCTTTACATCATTAAGTGCCTGCGCCTTTTCCACGTCATATTCCTGACAGAGCGCGTTGGCCAGGCTATCGGCCGTAAAGTCACCGTATTCCATTGCCTTTTTCCAAAGGAAAGCGGCAGTCTCGTTAAGAGAGAGCATGCGCCCGAAATTGATTGCATCCAGGCCTTCTCCAACTATCACGTTCTCACCGCATACGGTGCGCAGTATATATCCTTTCTTTATCTTCATATTGCGTATTTCTTACAAGTTCTTCTTAAAACAGCCAGTATGATTCTGCGCAGCGGACGTATCACGTACCATACTCTGGCTTTGAACACCTGTCCCTTTGATTCCAACGTGCGGCGCTGTCCCTTTTCATCAACCGCATGCGTGGCAATGGCAAGCACATTTGACGGCTGGCAAATCTCGGTACCGCAGATATTTCCGTCACCCATCAGGGTTATGCGGTCCGGTTCCACCTTTATTATCCGATGCACGACATACCGGTCCGGACCAACCTGGGCCAATGCAACCTGACCACGCTGCAGGTTGTCGGGCTTTTGCAGCACCACACTCTCGCGTCCGCCTATGATGAACGGTATCATGCTGCGGCCTTTGACGGGAAACGTCACGCTCACTCCGTCGGCCACAAGGCGCACTGCCTCCTGTATGATCTGCTCATCGGTCATAAGGCAATCGCATCTTTACAGGTGTGGGCGGCATCGGCATCGGGCAGACAGTCCAGATGCCATACCGGTATGTATGTTGCCAGTGCGTTCTCAGTCTCATGCAGGCCGTCGGCAATGCGTTCATCCCAACGTTTGCCCGATATGCTGGGCACAACTGCCGCATAAGCACCTATGCCGTTAAGGCGCACAATCTTATTGTATGGTGCCTGGCTCAGAAGCACAATCCCTCCAAGCGAGGCGCTTACGTTGCGGTAGCATGGAGTCTTGCCGCTCCAGGGAGTGCCATAGACCATAGCCGTGCCGTCTGGCTTTACGCGTACCGCAGGGTTGTCATCATTCATCAGTTCAGTACCGGGAATATTATCAAGCCAGAGTCTTGCATGTGTGCTCTTACCCGTGCCGCTCTTGCCAAGGAACATATATCCGCGTCCATTCAGACTCACTACAGCCGCATGGAACAGCACCGTTCCCAGACAGGCCGATGCCATAGCGAACTGTATCATCAGGGAGTTGTCAAGCGCAGCTTTGGTCTGGAATCCGCTCAAATGGAGTGTTGCGCTGCGATATCCCGGTGCACAAACCAGCCATCCTGCCGTCTTGCCTCCGAATCGGAACTCAAAAACCGGCTCTCCCTGCTCTGTATGTCCGCAAATGGTATCTTGTCCCTCCTCATTCTGGCGCCATTCCTCAATGTAGGATACGGGTGCTCCCTGAATTACGGTAAGAGCGAACAGTAGTACATCGGTAATATCGGCTTTATCGGTACTGAACGGCTCATAGTTGGTCATGAGGGCCATGATGTTCTCATCGGCCTCAATGCCGAAAAGATGCTCTGCGACTATGTAATACCTAGTCTCAGCCATATTATCTGAGTTCAAGACCGAAAACGGTTTCGAGTTCGACAAGGGCAGGATTAGCCTCTTTCATCTTGGCATACTGCTCCTCACGGGTAAGAAGGTGCTCTACATTACGGGACTGGTCTATCTCAATCTCCATCGTAATGGCTGGGTTGCTGAACTTATCCCTGATATATCTGAGAATGCGTTCCTGCGCCTGACTGATCTCCTGTGCCATCATGGGGTTTCCGGCCATCACAGTATATGCAGTATCGGATTTGACGGTGAGATGGCAGTTTATCATACGGTTCTTGAGCGGAGTGTCCTGATGGGGCAGGGTTGCGGCAAAGTCATTCCAACTGTTCTGTAGGGCATCAATGGTGAGCGGTTTGGCAGGGTGTTGCTCCTGGTCAATCACCTGTACGGTTTGGCGGCCATGAGGTTGATCTGGACGTCCCGCCGGCTTGTTTCCGTAGATGGATGTGAATATGCTTCCGCCTTTAAGAGTGGGTATAACATTCTTACGCACAGGCTGAGGAGCGGGTTGCTGTACAGTCTGCGCTGTGACCGGCTTTACGGTGGCCTGAGGCGCTGCCGCTACCGGAGCTGCCTGTGTGGCAGCTATCGTTTTGAATATGGGGTGTAATCTCTTGGGCTTGCGCCCACTACAGTCGTCGTCTTCATCGGCCTGAGCTGCCTGTATGAGCGTGAGCTCCACCAGCAGACGCTTGTTCTTGCTGATGCGGTAATTCAGGTCACAGTCGTTGCAGATTTTTAGAGCACGATACAGGAACTTAGGCGAGCATTTGGCTGCCTGGGCCTTGTAGCGCTCACGCATCTCGTCACTAACCTCAAGCAGTGGAAGGGTGCATGCGTCACGGCTGACCAGCAGGTTACGCAGGTGAAGCATGAGTCCGCTTATCAGGTGGCTGCCGTCAAATCCTTTGGCCAGGATATCATTGAGCAGTACCATTGAGTCCGGGATACGCTTCTCTAGGAACATGTCGGTAAGGCGGAAGTAATAGTCGTAGTCTATTACATTCAGGTTCTCGATAGTCTTCTGATATGTGACCTGTCCGCCGGTAAAGCTTACTACCTGGTCGAATATTGAGAGCGCATCACGCATTCCGCCATCGGACTTTTCGGCTATTATAGCCAGAGCCTCAGGTTCGGTGGTGACTCCCTCTTTCTGGGCGACAGACTGAAGGTGCTCAATTATATCCTTGTTGCTGATACGGCCAAAGTCGTAGATCTGGCAACGTGACAGTATGGTGGGTATGATCTTGTGCTTCTCGGTTGTGGCCAGAATGAATATGGCATACTTGGGCGGCTCCTCGAGTGTCTTGAGGAAGGCGTTGAAAGCGGCCTGCGAGAGCATATGAACCTCATCGATGATGTAGACCTTGTACTTGCCGTTCATTGGCGGTATGCGCACCTGCTCGGTAAGGTTGCGGATATCATCGACCGAGTTGTTGCTGGCGGCATCAAGCTCAAATACGTTGTATGAGCGTAGCTCCTCATTGAAACTCTTGCACGACTCGCACTCGCCGCAAGCCTCGCCATCGGGGCCACGGTGCTCACAGTTGATGGTCTTGGCGAATATGCGTGCGCAGGTGGTCTTACCCACGCCGCGAGGACCGCAGAACAGGTAGGTGTTGGCCAGCTTGCCGGAGCTGATGGCATTTTTGAGCGTAGTAGTGAGTGCTTTCTGGCCTACCACGCTGTCAAACGTCACAGGACGGTATTTACGGGCGGATACTATATAATCTTCCATAACTGAAATCAATAGATTTCAAAGGTACTGATTTTTTCGGGCAACTCATAAAGTGGAACTCCGAATTTTTGAGTTACTTTTGCACAGTAAAACGGGATATATGGACAACGGATTCTTACCACAACTTAAAGCGTTCCTAGGCAAGTACAAGTACTGGATTGTGCTTGCGCTGTTCCTGCTTGTTATACTGGTGGCAAGTGACAACAGTCTTGTAAAACGCATGGTACAGAAGCGTGAGATTCATGATTTGCAGGAGCAATTGCGTGAGAGTGCCGAGCAGAAACGACAGAATGAGCTTATGTTGAATGACCTCAATAATGACAGTTTGGTGATAGACCGTATAGCACGCGAAAGGTATAATATGCACCGTGAGGATGAGGATCTGTTTATTGAACAACCCCGCTGATAATTTATGGATAACAAGGAAAGCCGTCTCATAGAATCATTTACCAAGGTGGGTGGCGTACTGCTGCTTTTGGGTGCTGCAGTATTCATAACAGGTTGGGAGTATGCACGATATTTCTATCTGGTTGGCTCCATGATGTTTGCCTGCGGGCAGTTTTCGGACCGATATGACGGCACGGATCCTATCGTAAGACGTTTACGCTTTCAGCAGATTCTGGGAGCTATATTCCTGCTGATAACCGCGGTCCTGATGTTCTCTGAATCAATCCATAACTATTTGACGGTCAATGCGAATGTTGGTGGTAATATACGTTCCTTCCTGCTTATTCTCACCCGCCGGAACAATTGGATCCTAACCCTTTCAATAGGTGCTGTGTTTGAGTTGTACTCCTCATTCAGGTTGGATCACATCTCTAATTCCGAAAACTGATTTTTTGTATCGTTTTCGTTCATTTTTGTGCCACAATGGAATGGAATCTAAACAGATTCTAATGCTTTTAACAACTTTTAGCCGCTTAAGAGCGTCATTACATTAAAGAATAATAAATCCGGATTTTGTTTTTTGTTGTGTTGTAATTTTGCATGCTGTAAAAAAGGATTAGACATGCTCAGACAACGCTTGAATATGGTAATGACTTTAGCAGGCATAATGCTTGCAATGCTGTCATGCACAAGCCAATACAAGATTGACGGTGTTGTCGAGACATTCGGCTACGAAGGCCGTGAACTGTCACTTGTGGAATTCCTTCCTTTCCGCTCCACCAGAATTGATTCGTGCAGGGTCAATCACGGCAAATTCCAGATGAAAGGTCAAGTTGATACTACCAGGTTAGTATTTCTTTGCAAGGATGGTCATCCGATAATTCCCGTGTATATTGAGAAGGGTCATGCAAAGATAAAGATCCTTCCTACCGAGATGACTGTTTCAGGTACACGTCAGAATGATCTGTTCTATAGTTTCCTCAAAAAGAAGATAGAGATAGACAACCGTTATGAGGACATGTCCCAAAAGCGTATCTCCATGTCGCGTTCAGGCATGGACGCACGCAGGATAGAACTCATTCAGGATTCACTCCGCATGATTGTTGATGAGTGCGAGGAGATGATATGTTCCTTTATGGCTGAGAATTATAACGAACCTGCAGCAGTGGGTGTGTTCATGATGCTCAGTTCAGGTCCGTCAAACGGCGTTCCTTCACTGGTAAAAAGAATTCTGGACGCTGCTCCGGATGATTTCCTGAGTCAGTCATACGTGAACGGTTATACCGACCGTATGGGTTATGACAGAATAGGTTCCGTCAATTAAATCCTTTTATCCAGGGTTTCCTGGATTATTTCACTTACTTTTTGTGCAGTCTCGTTCATGGCCTGTGTCTGCTCCTGTTCTGTAGGGCCGACATCGGTGCGTGGCATTATCGGTTCGTGAATGGTCATGCGTACCGGATGCCAGGTTACACATTTGGCATGACGTGACATTACATCGTAGTTGCCGTCAATCGTTACGGGCAGTATGGGTAGGCTAAGCTCTTGTGAAATCATGAATGCACCGCGTTTGAAACGTCCCATCTTGCCGTCAGGAGTGCGTGTTCCTTCGGGGAAAATCACGACTGACATTCCGTTTTTGAGTTTGGATTCAGCTTTACGGATACTCTCCATTGATTTTACCCTGGAACTGCGCTCTATGAATATGTGGCCGGCCATATAGCATGCCCAACCCACAAACGGTATCTTGCCAAGTTCTTTTTTCATTACCCATTTGAACTTTATGCCCAGAAAACCGTACATCAGGAATGCGTCCCAGTAGCTCTGGTGATTGGCGGCAATCACGTAAGACTGTCCTTTTTTGATATTCTCTCGTCCCTCAATGTGGATGGGTATAAAGAAGAGACGGTAGAACAAACGGCCCCAGATCATACCTGGCCAGTAACCCCAGAAACGGTCGTCGAATATGGAACCTATCATTGTAAGCAGTGCCACGATGATGGTTACAACTATCATTATAGGTAGTGCTATACAGATCTGATAAATAAGATAGAGTGCTTTCATTATCTTGTGAATGTTACTTGTTGTCCTTTTATTGTGGTGTCAAATCGTCCCTCGTCAAAGACGATGTGTCCGTTGACCATTGTCTTTTCGACTCTCCAGTGGAACAGATTTCCTTCAAACGGATTCCACCCGCAACGGTTGTAAGTCGAATCTGCCTCATAACCTTGGGCATCATGTGATACGAGGGTGAGGTCGGCCTTGTACCCCTTGCGTATAAATCCGCGTTCTCTGATGCTGAAAAGGGTGGCCGGGTTATGGCACATAAGGCGTACCACATCGGAGGGTGTAAGTATACCCTGGTCCGATAGCTCAAGCATGGCTGGCAGTGAGTAGGGCAGAACCGGCATACCGGATGCTGCGCTCTTGCATCCTCCCTGTTTCTCGGAGAGCAGGTGCGGGGCGTGATCGGTACCTATTACGTCAATCAATCCGTTGGTGAGTGCGCGACGTAGAGCATCGCGGTCAGCTATGGTCTTTATGGCCGGGTTGCATTTTATAAGCGTTCCCCTTTCGCTATAGTCGGCATCGGTAAACCAAAGATGTGCAGGGCATGCTTCGGCTGTGAACTGTTTGCCCTGTAACGGGCCGTGAGAGAACAAATCCAGTTCATGGGCGGTGGTTATGTGAAGTATGTGCAGGTGTACATTTGTGCCTGCAGCCACCTCAAGCGCTTTTGAAGTTGATGCATAGCAAGCCTCTTCGCTGCGTATGAACGGATGATATTTGATGGGAGGTTCGCTACCAAACTGACTTGTGTAGCGCTCCATGTTGGCGTTAATGATCGATGTCTCCTCGCAATGAACCGCAACGGGAACAGTTGCTGTCCTGAAAAGGGTTTTGAGTGATTCTTTGTCATCAAGCAGCATTCCGCCGGTGCTGGAGCCCATAAAGAGCTTTACTCCGCATACTTTTGCCGGATTCAGTTTCTCAATCTGGTCAATGTTGCTGTGTGTGGCGCCCAGATAGAAACTGTGGTTTACAAGACAGGCTTGTGCGGCATGATTGAATTTGTCGTTAAGCGCCTCAATTGTTACTGTCTGGGGTATGCAGTTGGGCATATCGAACACAGTCGTTACGCCTCCTGCGGCTGCGGCACGGCTTTCGGACTCCATATCGGCTTTATGTGTAAGGCCGGGATCACGGAAATGCACGTGGTCATCAATTACGCCCGGTAACAGCCATTTGCCTGATGCGTCTATTACGATGTCAGCTTTAGGGGTCTCATCAGGCATGAATATGCCGACTATGGTTTCGTCTTCAATCAGGACTGATGCCTTTTGCACCTGTCCTTCATTGACCACCATTGCATCCTTGATGAGAGTCCTGCTCATGGGCTGATTATGCTGTAGGCTTTTGCGGATATTTGCGGAACCAGCTGGATATCTTTAGGCGAATCACTCCAAAAAGAGCTTCGCTGAATATGCCGCCGCTCATCTTTGATGTGCCCAATTCGCGGTTTACGAATATTACCGGTACCTCCTTTATCTTGAATCCGCACTTGTATGCGGTAAACTTCATTTCAATCTGGAAGGCGTAACCCTTGAAATGGATCTTGTCCAGCTCTATTGTTTCCAAAACCTGACGGCGGTAGCATTTGAATCCGGCTGTGGTATCGTGTACGGGTAGTCCGGTAATGAAATGAACGTACTTTGATGCAAAGTATGACATGAGTACGCGTCCCATGGGCCAGTTGACTACGTTAACACCGCTTACGTAACGGGAGCCGATGGATACGTCATATCCGTCATTACGGCACGCATTTAGCAGGCGCGGCAGATCGGAGGGGGCGTGTGAGAAATCGGCATCCATCTCAAAGATGTAGTCATAACCACGCTCGATGCACCACTTGAAACCTGTTATGTAAGCAGTGCCTAAGCCCAATTTGCCGGAGCGCTCCACAATGAAAAGGCGATCTTTGAACTCATTCTCCATCAGGCCTTTTACGATATCGGCAGTGCCGTCGGGAGAGCCGTCGTCAATAACCAGTATGCTGAAATTATCCTCCAAAGCAAGGACCGCCCGGATGATGTTCTCTATGTTTTCCTTTTCGTTGTAAGTCGGGATTATTACTATGCTGTCACTCTTTTTCATCAGGTCAGTATTTGATATTACAAAGTTAATCATTTTTTAGCCAAACGATATATCTTTGCACTGTTTTTACGACCGGTCAGATTGGAGATGACTTTGTCTGATTTGAGTGGCCTTTACGGGGGCTTGGCACAGACCAAGGCGCTGATAAAGGAGCTTGCAGGAAAACGCGGTGGAAACGTTTTTCTGCAGGGACTTCGTGCATCTTCTGCTCCGTTGTTGTTCTCCGGACTGGCTCAAAAGAGTGATAAGCCGTGCCTGTTGGTAATACTCAATGACCAGGAAGAGGCCGCCTATTTCTATCATGATATGGTGCAGACCATAGGCGATGAGCAGGTCCTGTTTTTTCCGTCGGCTTACCGTCGTGCTGCCAAGTACGGCCAGAAGGATGATGCAAGTGAGATATTGCGCACCGAGGTGCTGAGCCGCCTGACCACCATTGAGCCCGATGCCTCCACGCTGGTGATTGTGACATCGCCTGATGCGCTGGCCGAGAAGGTGGTCTCCAAATCCAGCCTTGAGGATAAGTCTGTTCAGCTTGCAGTAGGGCAGACAATGGACCGAGAGGAGTTGCAGGAGCGTTTGTTTGCCCTTGGTTTTGAACGTGTTGACTACGTCTATGAGCCCGGGCAGTACGCTTTGCGAGGTAGTATTCTGGATGTATTCTCATTCTCATCGGAATATCCTTTGAGAATAGATTTCTTTGGCGATGACATTGACAGCATACGTCAGTTTTCGGTCGATACTCAGCTGTCAACCGATAAGAAGGACAGCGTGGTGATTGTGCCCGATATGGACAAGGTCGAGGGCGCTCAGGTGTCGCTAATGGATTTTCTGCCGGCCGATACGGTGTTGGCAGTCAAGGATATGCTGCTTACTGCCGATCGCATGACTACCGTTGCTAATGAGGTGGCCGATAACGAAAGCCTGGCTGCACGCATGCGAATGGCAGAGGCATCGGCCAATTCCGATGTTGAGATGATGCCGACACCGTCATTGCTCACCGCCCAGGATTTCCTGCGCAAGACCACCGATTTCCGTGTGGTGGAATTCGGAAACAAACCCACAGGTGTGGCATCGGCCACGATCACGTTTGATACCACGCCTCAGCCCCTGTTCCACAAGAATTTTGAGCTGGTGTCGCAAACCCTTACGGATTACATTGTCAAAGGTTATAAGATTTACATACTGACTGATAACCCTAAGCAGGGAGACCGTCTGCATGACATTTTCACGGAGCGGGGTGAGAACATCCAGTTCATAACCATAGGCAAAACCCTGCATGAAGGATTTGCCGACGGACTTTTGAAATGCTGCTTCTTTACCGATCACCAGATATTTGACCGTTATCACAAGTACAATCTGCGTAGCGAGCGTGCACGCAACGGAAAGGTTGCGCTCACGCTCAAGGAACTGCAGGAGTTCCAGATTGGTGATTACGTGGTGCATATGGACCACGGCGTGGGTAAGTTCGGTGGATTGGTGCGTGTGCCGCAGGGAGGCGGTTATCAGGAGAAGATAAAGATCATCTACAAGAATGATGATGTGGTATTTGTATCCATTCATGCTCTGCACAAGGTATCCAAGTACAAGGGTAAGGAGGGTGAGGAGCCGCATATAAACAAGCTTGGCACCGGCGCCTGGGAGAACCTTAAGGAGCGTACCAAGGGTAAGATCAAGGACATTGCGCGTGACCTTATCAAACTGTACGCCAAGCGTTTGGAGGAGAAAGGATTTGCATATAGTCCCGACAGTTACCTGCAAAACGAGCTGGAGGCCAGTTTTATGTATGAGGATACACCGGATCAGCTCAAGGCTACCCAGGATGTCAAGATGGATATGGAGAGCAGCCGCCCCATGGACCGTCTTATCTGCGGCGATGTGGGATTCGGCAAGACCGAAGTTGCCATACGCGCCGCCTTCAAGGCTGTTGCTGACAACAAGCAGGTAGCCGTTCTGGTACCTACCACGATACTTGCTTTCCAGCATTATCAGACATTCCGTGATAGATTGAAAGACTTCCCGTGCAGGGTGGAGTATCTTTCGCGTGCCCGCAGTGCCGCTCAGGTTACCGCTATTCTGGAGGACCTCAAGTCTGGCAAAATAGACATCATAATAGGTACACACAAACTCATAGGCAAGCAGGTCAAGTTCAAGGATCTGGGTCTGCTCATAATCGATGAGGAACAGAAGTTCGGCGTATCGGTAAAGGAAAAGCTCAAGCAGCTGCGTGCCAACGTGGATGTGCTAACCATGACAGCTACACCCATACCGCGTACGCTGCAGTTCTCGCTTATGGGAGCGCGTGACCTCTCCGTCATTCAGACTCCGCCGCCCAACCGATATCCCATCCAGACCGAAGTTCATGTCTTCAGCGCCGATATCATACGCGAGGCCGTGAATTATGAGATGAGCCGCAACGGACAGCTGTTTATTGTGAGCAACCGCATATCGTCGTTGCCTGATCTGGCACAGACGGTTCAGCGTGAAGTCCCCGATGCCCGCGTGGCCATCGGCCATGGACAGATGGACCCCGATGAACTGGAGAAAATACTGACAGGATTCATCAATTATGATTATGATGTGCTGGTTTCAACGTCAATCATAGAGAACGGAATAGACATACCAAATGCCAACACCATAATAGTGAACCAGGCTCAGAACTTTGGTCTGAGTGACCTGCACCAGATGCGCGGGCGTGTGGGCCGAAGCAACCGCAAGGCGTTCTGCTACCTGCTGGCTCCGCCTCTTTCGGCACTGCCCGATGATTCACGTCGCCGTCTGCAGGCCATTGAGAGTTTCAGCGAACTGGGTAGCGGCATACAGCTGGCCCTGCAGGATCTGGATATTCGTGGTGCCGGTAACCTGCTGGGTGCCGAACAGAGCGGATTCATAGCAGACCTGGGTTATGAGACCTATCAGAAGATACTCAAGGAAGCGGTGCGTGAACTTAAGAATGATGAGTTCCAGAATCTGTTCAAGGAGCAGGAGAAGGAGCAGGGTGGTAGCGTGGGCACTCCGGTTGATGCATCACGATATGTTGATGAGTGCACCGTTGAGACAGATCTTGACCTGTTCTTCCCCGATTCATTTGTGCCCGATGGCAGCGAACGTATCCTGCTGTATCGCGAACTTGACAGCATGGAGCGTGAGCAGGACATAAAGCGGTTCCAGGATCGCCTTCAGGACCGTTTCGGCCAGATACCCAAAGAGGCATTGGAGCTTATTCGTCTGGTTACTCTGCGCCGCATGGGCCGCGAGCTGGGCATCGAACGTATATTCCTTAAAGCCGGCCGCATGAGTCTGTTCTTTGTCAGCAACCCCGACAGCCCCTATTACGAAAGCGAGGCGTTCGGAGCCATCCTGGCCTATGCCGGCCAGAACCCCATGACCTGCCGCCTTCGCGAGGAGGGCACCAAGCGCAGTCTTCTGATATCGGATGTACCTGATGTGGAATGCGCCATCAGCATCCTTACCGCAATAGTGCAAATTTTTTAGTAAGTTTGCCTAGAGAAGATTATTAACCTTATAAATGATATGATTATGAGTAACAAGTACGCAGGAACCCAGACTGAGAAGAATCTGGAGGCAGCATTTGCCGGAGAGTCAATGGCACGTAACAAGTACACCTATTTTGCATCGAAGGCTAAGAAAGAGGGCTTTGAGCAGATAGCTGCAATATTTGAAGAGACAGCAAACAATGAGAAGGAGCACGCCAAGCTCTGGTTCAAGGAACTGGAGGGTATAGGCGATACCGCTCAGAACCTGGGTGCTGCCGCCGACGGCGAGAATTATGAGTGGACCGATATGTACGAGGGCTTTGCCAAGACTGCAGAGCAGGAGGGATTCCCCGTACTGGCAGCACGTTTCCGTATGGTTGCCGCCATTGAGAAGCAGCATGAGGAGCGTTATCGCGCACTGCTCAAGAACGTTGAGACCGCCAAGGTATTTGAGAAATCAGAAGTAAAGGTTTGGGAATGCCGTAACTGCGGTCACATCGTAGTGGGCACCAAGGCTCCGCAGATATGCCCGGTTTGCCAGCATCCGCAGGCTTACTTTGAGGTTCATAAGGAGAACTACTGATTCAGTAACACAATAGGGACTGTCCCTATTGTGTGCTTTTTGTGCTAAGTGTGCCGTCGGGGGCTGAGAAGATGAAGTAGGCCTGGATTTCGGGATGACGGGCGCAGAGTACCTGGGCACTGTCCAGCCCCATCACCATCATTGAAGTGGCCAGAGCGTCGGCGGTTGCGCAGTCCTGTGCAAATACGGTTGCCGACAGAAGGCTGTGGCTGACCGGCATGCAGGTGTGAGGATCAATTGTGTGCGCATACTTGCGGCCGTCCTTCACGTAGAAATTACGGTAATTGCCCGATGTGGCCACAGCAATATCCGTAATGGGAATTACGGTCTGAAGTTCATTGTTTACCGAGAGCGAGTCATCAATAGGCTTGCTTATGCCTATATTCCAATCCTTGCCCTTAGGATTACGACCGCTTAAGACAATTTCGCCGCCAATCTCAACCATATAGTCATTGATGCCCTTGGAACGCAGCATCTGAGCTACCATATCACTTCCGAATCCCTTGGCTATTGCGCTGCAGTCAAGCATTATTCGCGGATCATCCTTGGTAATGATGCCGTCCCGCTCATGAATCTTCCTGTATCCCGTAATATCCTTGAGGCTGTCAATGGTTGTCTGGCTGATGTTCTCGGCATGTTTGAATCCGAATCCCCAGGCATTCACTGCAGGAGCCACGGTAATATCGAAAGCACCATTGGTCATATCCGATATCTCCATGGCGCGACGGAAAACCTTAAGGAACATGGTGTCGGTAACCAGAATGCTCTCTGAACGGTTTACGGCCGATATCGTCGATTCGGGGTTGAACATAGAGAGCGCACTGTCAACCAGTGCCATAGTATGCTCAATCTCGGGTTGTAAGTCTGAATTGTGGAGATATGTGATATTGTAGCTGGTACCGAACACCAGCCCCTGTGCCTTACGGAACTCGGGTTTGCTCTGCTTGCTTTCCGAGAGAATGATAACCGTGCCTACAATCAGAAATGCCAGGAAAAACCAGTGCCACTTTTTCATATCACGCTGTAAGATGCTCGATCAAAATCTTTACGCCTATGCCGATAAGAATTATACCGCCGATAATTTCGACCGGGAAGTTGATACGCTTGCCTGCGAATGCGCCTATCATGAAACCGGCTACAGAGAACAGGAAAGATCCTATGCCAATGATGATTACGGGAAGCAGTATGCTTGCAAATGTATCGTAACCCGAACAACCGAATGACAGACCTACTGCCAGAGCATCAATACTGGTGGCAATTGCCATAGTAATGGTGGTCGAGAATTTGGTCGGGTCGAATGATTTCTCCTCTTCATCGGATTTGAGTCCGCTCAGTATCATGCGGCCGCCCAGAAATGCTAGCAGGCCGAATGCGATCCAGTGATCCCAACGCTCCAGAGCATTGCTGAAAAAACTTATGCCCAACCAGCCTATCATTGGCATCAGAGCCTGGAACAGACCAAACATGAGTGCAGTGATGAGCATGGTACGCAGCACAAGACGGCGCTGAATGAGTCCGCTCGTTATGGACACTGTAAAGCAGTCCATTGCAAGTGCCACGGACAGGAGTATCAGATCTAATAATGACATCGTATTACTTGATTTCCGTTTCTATCTTATAGTCGTTGCGGTTCTGGGAGCTGCGGCTTATCATCTCGGCCAGGAATCCTACCAGAAACATAAGCGTACCCATAATCATACCGGTCAAAGCAATATAGAAATAGGGGTTGTCAGTGACCAGACGTGCAGGAACACCGTGTGAAAGGCAGATAAGTTTATTCACGCCAATCACGATTATGGCAATAAAGCAGAGAATGAACATAACCGATCCCCATAGACCGAAGAAATGCATGGGTTGCTTGCCAAAGCGGTTGAGGAACCAGAGTGACATGAGGTCCAGATAACCGTTTACAAAACGGTCCAGACCGAACTTGGTCTTGCCGTACTTGCGTGCCTGGTGGTGAACCACTTTCTCGCCGATACGGCCGAATCCGGCATTCTTGGCCAGGAACGGTATATACCGGTGCATCTCACCGTAAACCTCGATATTCTTTACAACGTCGCGGCGGTATGCCTTAAGACCGCAGTTCATGTCATGCAGCTTTATGCCCGTAACCTTGCGTGCGGTCCAGTTGTATATCTTGGATGGGATGTTCTTGCTCAGCTTGCCGTCATAACGTTTCTTCTTCCAGCCCGATACAAGGTCATAGCCCTCCTCGCGTATCATGCGAACCATTTCAGGAACCTCCTCGGGACTGTCCTGAAGGTCGGCATCCATGGTGACTACGATATCACCCTGAGCCATATCGAATCCGCAGAACAGGGCAGGGGATTTGCCGTAGTTGCGACGGAACTTGATACCCTTTACGATTTCGGGGTTATCGGCCTTGAGTCCTTCAATTATCTTCCAGGAGTCATCGGTGCTGCCGTCATCAACAAAAATCACTTCATAACTGAAATTGTTCTGTTTCATTACGCGGCCTATCCATGCGAACAGTTCCGGGATGGATTCGGCTTCATTAAGAAGCGGTACTATGATAGAAAGGTCCATATTATTGTTGTATTTTTATCCTTTTGGCGGTTATCAGTCCTATTATCAGTGAGATTATATTTCCCCACATAAGTGATGCCTGAATAAGCTGCTTGGTCATGGCCGTTGCAGGCAGAGAACAGTACCATGCAATAGTCTGCTGCATCATATCCATCATCTTGTTGTATTGTTCTACCTGGGCGGGATCTGTCATGGTGGCAGTAACAGCCTGGGATGACTGCATCATCAGGTCCATGCGTGCGGTTAGTCCCGCAGCCAAAGCTCCGTTGTCAATATATCGCAGATAGAGGTATGCAACCATGCATGACAGTACTGTTGCAAACAGGAATGTCAGAATGGAAAGCATCCAGGATACAGGGAACGGAAAGAATGGAGCCTTTGTGGAATCGCGGAAACGTCGGATAAGGAACCATGCTACAACCGGAATGCCAAACATAAGTGGAATGGCAAGAAGTGATATGGCTGCATATTTGACGGTCAGAAGCAAAGCCAGATATACCAGGATGATGTATGCGCCCAGATATGTTCCGAGTGTCATTGATACCTGAAGGATGTTGATCCTGATTATGTTCTTGCCCTCCTGTTCTTCCATATCCTTTATTATAATCTGCAAATTTAGTGATTTCTTTTGATAGCCGATTGCAGATTGGCGTAAAAGCACTATCTTTGCAGTGGGTAAGTCCTACACGGCCAGCTCCCTTCTAACCCTCCAGGGCTTGACGGCAGCAAAGGTACGTCGGTTGTAGCGGCGCGATGTGGTAAGCTTACCCTTTTCATACGAAAAACGGTCGCCCGATGGCGGCCGTTTTTTGTGTAAAAGGGTAAGCGATTCATTTATCTTTAGAAATGAATGCGGAGGCCGAGACTGAGATTGAAGGTTAGGGGATGGTCTTTGTATATGGTTGAAAGCGTGCTTCCATCATTGAAATAATATCCGATGCCTTCTTCGGCGTATATGCTCAGGCCATTTGTCAGTTTGTAATCAGCTCCCAGGGAGCCGTTTACGGAGAACTGCCAGAAGCTGTAATCCAACATCCTGTCTATTGCTCCTCCTGTTGTGGCATAAAGGTCGAATTTCCGATTAGACCATATATCATATCCTACCTTTAAGGGGATGCCTATGTAATTCAGACTTTGCGTTTCGCTGTTGCTTACACCGTCCTGGGTTAAAGTGATATCGGATATCAGACGTGTGTAGGCAAGCCCCGCTTCAAGACTCCATCGGTCATCAATCCTGTATCGCAGGGACATACCAATGCGTAGGGGCTGATGGTGATGAACTTTCCTGTTCGTGTCGGTTATTTGGTCGCTCGTGTAAGGGTTGTTTGGATTGTTGGGAGAATCAATGATACCGGTCTTGTATGACTCAAAATGCTGGCTGTCATTTATTGAATTTGATACGTAAGCCATGGCCATAAGACGGCTCTCTTTGCTACGCTTCTTATGATACAGTTCAGTGGGCAAAGCAGGTTCCGGGTTGGCTACAACAGGTCGGTCTTGTGGCTGGTTTTCATCGGCCTTATGTTCGGTCGTCTTGTCCGTCTGCCTTTCTGTCGTCTCTTCTGTAGAAGGAACAGCATCGGTTTCGGGGTTATCCGTTACGGCCATGGCGAATACCGTTTGCGCAGGCTGTCCGGCAGACTGTCGTATCTGTCTTGCCGGTTCAATCTGCCGGGTCTGCTCTGGCTCGGTCAGATGTTCAACATACTCAATCTGTTCCACTTGCTCATGGACAGGTTTCGACTCGTTTTCAATCACGTTGTTGACCGGTTGGTCAAATGTCGCATCGCCGCGATCCAGAAACTTGAGGCCTATTCCTGCTACGAGAATGACAACGGCAGCTGCCGCAACGCTCTTAAGCCAGAGAGGGAAGACGGTGCGAGCCGGCATCGCTCCGTCAATGACACTCCACGACACTTCAGGAGCCGGCTGACTGTAGTCTGCCATCTTCTGTCTCATCTGTTGTATCCATTCCTCTTTCATTGTCGCGGATTGTTTATGTCGTTATACTCTCTTATCATTTTTGCAAGCAGGTTTTTGGCTCTGTGCAGTTGTGATGCCGAACTGTTTTCCCTGATGCCAAGCAAATCTGCTATCTCTTTGTGACTCTTACCTTCAAATACGTAAAGGTTGAACACTGTCCGATAACCTTGTGGCAGGCGCCTGAGCATCTCCACGATGGCGTCAGGCGGGATGTCGTTTATGGGCGGGTCGTCTTCGTCGTCCTCATCGGCGATATCGGTCTCCAACCGTACCAGTTCACGCCGTTGGCTTGCACGCAGGAACTTGAGCGCCTCGTTTACCGTTATCCTTGTTGCCCATGCCCTGAGAGAACCTTCTCCCTGATAGCTGAACTGGCCGATATTGGTGAAGATACGTATCAATGCTTCCTGAAAGACATCCTTGAGGTCCTCCTTATCGGCTATGTAACGTGCACATACACCGGCCAGATAATCAGCGTAGAGAGAATAGAATTCCCGGGCGGCTGCCTTGTTACCATCCAGCAGCCGTTTATGCAAACGTTGTTCGGGACTATCTGAGAAAAACACGTGTGTTTAATATCCTGTGTATCGGCCGATGAAGAATATGGCGCTTGTGCTGGTTTCGCTTATCACATACAGGAACGGGTGGTTGGCGCGGAAAATTACGTAGTTGGGAGTTGGTTCTCCTATGGCATTGTCTTTCATGCCGATGACCGTGACGGCGGCAGCCTCGGAACCCTCCTCGTCAAGCTTGATTTTTGCCACCTGTTTCATGAGTTCTATATAAGTCGGGACGTCGCAGAAGTTGCTGAAATCGGCCAGGTTCTCAGAGAAGGCATCTGGCATTCCAAGCTGTGACATAATTCCCGTCAGGTCAATGTCTGTATCGGTCTCAAAACGGGGCAGTATTACATCGACCGGAGTCTTTTTCATTTTCTGGTTGAGTTTATTCCATGTCTCCATACTGGGTACTTGGGGCAAAATGTTATACCGGGAATCCGATATGGGCAGAAGAACCGTCATTTGGAACGAACCGTTACCGTATGGCAGACGCAAAGCCTCGAAGTCTGCCGTTTGGGCATAATAGAAATCCTCGTTCTGGTGCATCATAGGAAGGGTTTTTACCTCTTCTGTGTTGCCAGGCAGATAGAAATCCTCATCCTGGGTGCTGTACTTGTCAAACTTGTATTTCCATGTTCCCTTAAAGTATATGGCATTAAGCAGGTAGCTTGCGGCAGCGGGATTGAAAGTACTTGGATCAAGTACCTTGGGAATCATCTTTTCAGTGTGGTCACTTGCCCATTTGTTAATGACATCCATGGTCTGTCCGTCACTGAAATTGCGGGTCTCAGGCTCGGCATAATAATAGGTCTTTGCCTTGCGGACAAAATCATCCTTGAGTCTGTGATCCTCGTTCACATAGATGTTGTTGGAAATCATGACCTTTGTCAGGGAGTCAAGCTTGGGTGCAGTGTCCATCATCTTCTTGCAGAATGAGTTGATGCTGTCCGCTCCAAAATCAGAGAATCCCAGAACCTTGTTTATCTGGGCCTGCGTGTTACCCGCAGCTCCGTTATTGAGCATACCTAATGCATACGTGATGCTTATGGGCGAGATGATATAGCTCTTTGTATCTAAGGATTCTGATTCCTGAGGGGTAGTGATCTTTCGGAAAAGGTCTAAAGCAAAATCATTACTGCGGTTTACCAGTTCCAGCTGGTCTTGAGTGAGCTCAATGCCTCCGTCAGTGGACGGAGACGGATTGTCGTAGTTGTCATCCAGATTACAACCGGTCACACACATTGCCGCCGATATAATAATCGGGGCTGCAAACATTGTTTTCTTTTTCATATCATTCGCAAATTTAATTGTTTCTGCCTTTTAAATCCAGTAATAAAGAAATCTTGCATTATTAAATGTTAAAAAAGAATTTTATCTTTGCACTAGCCATTTTCTACAAACAATGTCAATGCAACAGAAAGTAATTCTTATTACCGGAGCAAGCAGCGGGATCGGGTATGATGCCGCTCTAAGGCTTGCTGAGCAGGGACATAAGGTTTATGGCGCTGCCCGCCGGGTTGAACTGGTCGAGAGGCTTCGTGAAAGAGGCGTTGTACCCATCAAAATGGATGTGACCGATGAGGTGTCAATGATTGACGGTGTCCACAATATTATTGATGTTGAAGGGAGGATTGATGTGCTGGTGAACAATGCCGGATACGGTTATATGGGTGCCATCGAGAATGTTGCCATTGCAGAAGCTAAGCGTCAGCTCGAAGTGAATCTGTTCGGACTGGCACGTCTTACCCAGTTGGTATTGCCGTTTATGCGCAAGCAGCATTCGGGAAGGATCATCAATACGTCATCGGTTGCCGGAAAAGCAGTCATTATGTTCGGTGGCTGGTACAATGTTTCCAAATTTGCTGTAGAGGCCTTTAGCGATGCTTTACGTATGGAGGTAAAACCTTTTGGGATTGACGTAAGCATCATCGAACCCGGAGGAATAAAGACTGATTGGGGAATTATTGCCGCCAATAATCTTGATGCATCATCAATTGAAACCGCATATGAGTATGCTGGATATAGGATAGCCAGTCTGCTCAAACTTGGTTATACGTCAAATTTCCTTTCTGACCCTAAGAAAGTGGCCAAGACTATATCAAGAGCTGTTAATGCGAGGCGTCCGAAAGTACGCTATCGGGTAGGCGCAGGTTCTGGCCTGATAGTATTCCTTCATGCAATCCTGCCGGCCCGTTGGTGGGATGGGTTAATGAGATTATTTGTTTAAGTTTGCACCACCGGAATTATCAAAACATAATAATATGGATCTTATAAAGAGATTTTTGGGATATACGGCTGTTGATACACAGTCGGATGAGAATTCAGAGAGTGTTCCCAGTACTGAGAAACAGAAGAATCTGGCACGTCTGCTTAGAGATGAACTGGAGGGTATGGGACTTGAGGAGGTTTTTATGGATGATATGGGATATGTCTATGCCACACTTCCTGCAAATACGGACAAGAAGGTTCCCACCATTGGTTTTATATCACATATGGATACCAGTCCCTCGATGAGCGGCAAGGACGTTAAGCCCCGTATCGTTGAGAAATATGACGGTGGTGACATTATTCTAAATAAGGAGCAGAATATAGTACTTTCACCGAGCCTGTTCCCCGAACTGCTGGCTCATAAGGGTGAGGACCTGATTGTGACCGATGGGACAACCCTTCTGGGTGCCGATGATAAAGCAGGTATAGCGGAGATAATCACCGCTGTGGAGTACCTGCAGCAGCACCCCGAGATCAAGCACGGTAAAGTGCGTGTGGGATTCAATCCCGATGAGGAGATAGGCATGGGTGCCGCACACTTTGACGTGGAGCGGTTCGGATGTGAATTCGGTTACACTGTCGATGGCGGTGAGGTAGGCGAGATGGAGTATGAGAACTTCAACGCCGCCAAGGCCGTGTTCAAGATACAGGGACTTGAGGTGCATCCGGGTTATGCCAAAGGAAAGATGGTGAATGCATCGCTTCTGGCAGCCGAGCTTATTGAGATGTTCCCGGCTAATGAGACTCCGGGTACAACTGAAGGTTATCAGGGCTTTTATCATCTGGTAGGCTTGTCGGGTGAGGTCGATCATGCATCGGCCGTCTTTATTATTCGTGACCATGACCGTACCAAGTTTGAGCAGCGTAAGGCTTTCGCAAAGTCTGTGGCCGATAAGATGAATGCCAAATACGGAAAGGATACTGTTGTTGCTGAAGTGAGTGACCAGTATTACAATATGAAGGAGCAGATTGACAAGGTTCCGTTTGTGGTGGATATCGCCTGCGATGCAATGAAACTGGCGGGTGTCAATCCCGTTAAGGTTCCTATCCGTGGCGGTACTGACGGTGCTCAGCTCTCATTTAAAGGTCTTCCTTGTCCCAATCTGTTTGCCGGCGGCATGAATTTCCATGGCCGTTACGAGTGGGTTCCAATCCAAAGTATGGAGAAGGCAATGATGACCGTGGTACGTATAATTGAACTGGTTGGAAAGCGTGATTGGTAAAAAAAACGTGCCCTTTGTTGCTCAGTTTGATTAGTGTGCTTAACTTTGCGCCGGTTTAAGAGAAAAAGACAAGAAGGATTTATGCGACTGCAGGGCCTCATTATTATTTCCATTATCATTCCGGACTGCCGGTGTGAGGAAGCCTGACGCATATATCTGAACTGAGTCAAAATAAATGCTAAAGCCTTTCTCACAAGAGTGAGAGAGGCTTTTTTGATTAATATACAAAACAAAATGTCAGACAGACTGATTTTCTTTGACACTACACTCCGGGACGGCGAACAGGTCCCGGGATGCCAGTTGAACACGATTGAGAAAATTGAGGTGGCGCGCCAACTGGAGTCTCTTGGCGTGGATGTGATTGAGGCGGGATTCCCTGTGAGCAGTCCAGGTGATTTCAACTCGGTGGTGGAGATATCGCGTGCGGTATCAAGACCCGTCATATGCGCGCTAACCCGTGCGGTTGAGAACGATATCAACGTTGCGGCCGAGTCCCTTAAGTACGCCAAGTACAGACGCATCCACACGGGTATAGGTACAAGTGATGAGCATATCCGCTACAAGTTCAACAGCACCCGTGAGGAGATTCTGGAGCGTGCCGTGGCTGCCGTTAAATATGCAGTGTCAAAGAGGGTCGATGAGGTGGAGTTCTACGCCGAGGATGCCGGCCGTACCGATAACGAGTATCTGGCCCGCGTGGCCGAGGCTGTCATCAAGGCCGGTGCCACCATTATAAATATCCCCGATACCACGGGTTACTGTCTGCCCGATGAATACGGTGCCAAGATCCGATACCTTATGGAGCATGTGGACGGTCTGGCCAACGGAAAGGCAATCCTTTCCACCCACTGCCACAATGATCTGGGTATGGCAACCGCCAATACCATGAGCGGCGTGCTGAACGGCGCCCGTCAGGTTGAGGTTACCATAAACGGTGTGGGCGAGAGGGCAGGAAACACATCTCTCGAGGAGATTGCTATGATCCTTAAGTGTCATCATGATATACCTCTGGAGTGTGGTATCAACACTCAGAGAATAACCGCCGCCAGCCGTCTGGTGTCATCACTCATGAGCATGCCGGTGCAGTTCAACAAAGCTATTGTGGGCCGAAACGCATTCGCTCACTCCAGCGGCATACATCAGGATGGTGTGCTTAAGAACAACAGCACGTATGAGATCATCGACCCCAAGGATGTGGGTTTGGATGAGAGTGATATAGTATTGACCGCAAGGTCCGGACGCGCTGCCCTGAAGCATCGTCTCAGCGCACTTGGCGTAAAGGTCGACATCATTGCAATGAACCGCATATATGAGGCTTTCCTGAAGCTGGCCGACAAGAAAAGGGAGTTGACCGATGACGATATACTGATGCTTGCCGGTGCGGACTTATCGGCCAAGAAGCATGTCAAGCTGGAGGCACTGGAGGTCACCACCGGTAAAGGCGTAGTTCCCGATGCTACCATCAAGCTGAATGTGAACGGCGAGTCATTCACCGCGCAGTCAACCGGAAACGGACCGCTTGATGCATCGATAAAGGCGCTCAAGAAGATAATCCTGCGCACCATGACCCTTAAGGAGATGACCATCCAGGCACTCTCCAAAGGATCGGATGATGCCTGTAAGGTGCATATGCAGGTTGAGAATGACGGGCATCTGTACTACGGTTTCGGATCGGATACTGATATCGTTACTGCCAGTGTGGAGGCGTATATAGATTGTATAAACAAATTCAAGCCGGAGAAAAACAATGGGTAAGACTCTGTTTGACAAGATATGGAGCGCCCATGTGGTAAAGTCTGTGCCCGACGGGCCGGACCTGCTCTATATCGACAGGCTTTACTGCCATGAGGTTACCACTCCTCAGGCATTCGACGCAATCCGCGACAAGGGTTGCGGCGTGCTGCGTCCCGAGAGGATAGTTGCAATGCCCGACCATAACACCCCATCGGACCAGCAGGAGTGCATTGACGATGCTGTGGGCCGCAAGCAGGTGGAGACTTTGGAGCGTAACTGTCGTGAGTTTGGGATAAGATACTTTGGTATGGGAACTCCCGATAACGGAATCATCCATGTTGTGGGCCCCGAGAAGGCGCTGTCGCTGCCGGGAATGACTATCATGTGCGGCGATTCACATACATCTACCCACGGTGCGCTTGGTGCAATCGCAATGGGTATAGGTACATCGGAGGTTGCCCAAATACTCTCGTCACAGTGCCTGCTGCAGCGCAAACCCAAGACCATGCGCATAAACATAGAAGGCCAGCTTGGCAAAGGTGTGACCGCAAAGGATGTGGCGCTTTACATCATGGCGCAGATGACTACATCGGGTGCTACCGGTTATGCCGTGGAGTATGCCGGACGGGTGGTTCGCGAGATGTCTATGGACGGACGCCTGACGCTGTCAAACCTGTCGATCGAGATGGGTAGCCGTGCCGGACTGATTGCCCCTGATGAGACTACCTTCAGCTGGCTGCGTGGCCGCGAATTCGCCCCCAAGGGTGTGGATTGGGACCGTGCTGTAGCTACATGGCGCAATCTGCGTACTGACGATGATGCCGTGTTTGACAAGGAGGTTACCTTTTATGCCGATGATATACAGCCGCGCATTACATATGGAACCAACCCCGGTGCGGGCATAGCCGTTGACGGAACGGTTCCCACATATGAGGAGCTTAGTGATGCGGAGCGTGTGCAACTCAAGACCCAGTTGGATTATATGCAGTTTGCTCCCGGACAGAAACTGGAGGGTACGCCCATAGACTGGTGTTTCCTGGGTGCCTGCACCAACGGCCGTATTGAGGATTTCCGTGCTTTTGCAAGTGTGGTACAGGGTCGCCGCAAGGCACCGAACGTTACTGCATGGATAGTGCCGGGATCATGGGCGGTACGCAAGCAGATAATAGAGGAGGGTATAGACAAGATACTTGAGGAGGCCGGTTTTGAATTGCGTCTGCCTTCATGCTCGGCATGTCTGGCCATGAACCCGGATAAGGTTCCGGCAGGGAAGCTTTGCATATCAACGTCGAACCGTAACTTTGTGGGCCGTCAGGGCCCCGGTTCCAGAACCGTTTTGGCCAGCCCGCTCACAGTAGCTGCAAGTGCCGTGACAGGCGTTATTACTGACCCGCGTAAACTGATGTGACTATGGAGAGGAAAATGGGAATAGTTGAGTCCACCTGCATACCCATGCAGATAGACAATTGTAATACAGACCTTATAATACCGGCGCGTTACCTGTCGGCAACGACCCGTGATGGCGATTTCTTTGGCGACGCATTCATGCGTGACCTCAGATTTGATGCCGAAGATAAACCGGTAAGTGAGTTTGTGCTTAACCGTCCTGAATTCAGCGAGCGCCCTCACGAGGGTTGTCATGAGATTCTTGTTGCAGGCACTAACTGGGGCTCGGGCTCCAGTCGCGAACATGCCGCGTGGGCTGTGGCCGGATACGGCATCAGGGTGGTGATATCGGACCGTTTTGCCGATATACACCGCGGCAATCTGCTTAACTGCTTTGTGCTGCCGGTAACCGTGAGCACCGCTTTCCGTGACGAACTGATGACAAGCATAAACCGTGATGCCGCGACGCGTGTAAGGGTTGATCTGGAGGCGCAGATGGTGACCAACCTCTCCAACGGACACTCTGAGAAGTTTGAGATAGACGGTTACAAGAAACTTTGTCTTATGAACGGTTATGACGATATAGATTACCTGCTTTCACGCAAGGCCGATATTGAGGCCTATGAGAGCCGTGCTGCACGTGGCCGATATATTGAGATAATGGATACCACGCTGCGTGACGGCGAACAGACTTCGGGTGTGAGTTTCTCGAATCAGGAGAAGCTGAGTATTGTGCAGTCGCTGCTGTCGGACCTGAACGTGGACCGCGTGGAGATAGCATCGGCCATGGTATCGGACCGCGAGCAGGATTGCGTGCGCGGCATAGCCGATTGGGCCGCTAAGAACGGATTCCTGAACCGCATCGAAGTACTGGGTTTTGTTGACCAGAACCGCTCGGCCGACTGGATACTGGGCGCCGGATGTCACGTGATAAATCTGCTGTGCAAGGGCAGTCTGAAGCATGTGACCGCACAGCTTGGCAAGACTGCGGCCCAGCACATAGCCGATATACTCAGTACCGTTGAGTATGCAGTAAGCCGCGGTATGGAAGTGAACGTATACCTTGAGGACTGGAGCAACGGCATGAAACGCTCGCCCAAGTATGTGTTTGAACTGATGGATGCTCTGTCTTCCATGCCTATAAAGCGTGTGATGCTGCCCGATACCCTGGGTATTCTCAATCCCGATACAACACTGGAGTACTGCCGCCGTATGGTGGAGCGCTATCCTGCAATACATTTTGATTTTCATGCACATAATGACTATGATCTGGCTGTGGCCAATGTGTATGCGGCAGTCAAGGCTGGCGTGCAGGGGCTTCATGTAACCGTGAACGGTCTGGGCGAGCGGGCTGGAAATGCACCCTTGGGCAGCGTGATGGCCGTGCTCAAGGATCAGATGGGTGTTGAAAGCGGGCTTAATGAGAACCGCCTGTTCAAGGTGAGCCGAAAGGTCGAGATGGACAGCGGCATTCATATCCCGCACAACATGCCTGTGGTAGGTGAGTTCGTATTCACCCAGTGCGCAGGCGTTCATGCCGATGGTGACAGGAAGGATAATTTGTACTATAACGCCCTGCTGCCGGAGCGCTTTGGACGTGTGCGTGAATATGCATTGGGCAAGAACAGCGGCAAGGCCAATATCCAGATGAACCTTATGGCCATGGGTATTGAACTTGACGAGGAGTCGATGCGCAAGGTCACCGACCGCATCATTGAACTGGGAGTAAAAAAGGAACAGGTAACTCAGGATGACCTGCCTTATATTGTTCATGATGTGCTGCACCACGAACAGGAGGAGCAGAGGATTCGCATACTCAACTATTCGCTCAGTCTGACCCAGGGTTTGCGTCCGCAGGCAACCGTTAAGATTGAGATTGACGGCAAGTCCTATCAGGAGGCCGCAACCGGTGACGGTCAGTACGATGCTTTTGTACGTGCCCTGCGCAAGATATACGCCAGTCTGGACAAACCTTTCCCGGTGCTGACCAACTATACCGTGTCAATCCCGCCCGGAGGCCGTACCGATGCCTTTGTTCAGACCATAATCACGTGGAGCTTCAAGGGGACTGAATTCAAGACACGCGGACTTGATGCCGACCAGACCGAGGCGGCAATCAAGGCAACCGTCAAGATGTTGAACAAGATAGAGTCAATGTAATATATGAAACTTAAGATAGCAGTATTGGCCGGCGATGGTATCGGCCCCGAGATAATGGAGCAGGGTGTGGCAGTGGTAAACGCCGTAGCCCGTAAGTTCGGACATGAGATTGAGTACCGTGAGGCAATCTGTGGTGCACACGCCATTGACCTGGTGGGTGACCCGTTCCCGGATGAGACTTTCCGCACCTGCATGGAGTGTGACGCGGTGCTGTTTGCCGCCGTGGGCGATCCCAAGTATGACAACGACCCCACATCAAAGGTACGTCCGGAGCAGGGCCTTTTAGGCATGCGAAAGAAACTGGGACTATACGCCAACATCCGCCCCATTGAGACTTTTGACTGCCTTGTACACAAATCTCCCCTTAAGGATGAGATTGTGAGCGGTGCCGATTTCATCTGCATCCGCGAGCTTACCGGCGGCATGTATTTCGGCCCCAAGAAAGAGGGGACCGATGAGGCATATGATACCAATTTGTATAGCCGTGCTGAGGTGGAGCGCATATTGCGCGTGGGCTACGGGTATGCACGTGCCCGTAAGCACCATCTGACTGTGGTTGACAAGGCTAACGTGCTGGCCAGCTCACGCTTGTGGCGTAACGTAGCCATGGAAATTATGAAGGAGTATCCCGATGTAACTACCGATTTCATGTTTGTGGACAACGCCTCAATGCGTATGATCCAGGAGCCTCGTTTCTTTGACGTAATCGTTACCGAGAATACTTTTGGTGATATCCTGACTGATGAAGCATCGTGCATCACCGGCTCTATGGGGTTGCTGCCCAGCGCATCAACAGGCGAGCACACCCCCGTATTCGAGCCCGTGCATGGCTCATGGCCACAGGGTAAAGGCCTGAACATTGCCAACCCCATTGCCCAGATTCTGAGCGCGGCCATGATGTTCGAGTATTTCGGCCTCAATGAGGAAGGTGTTTTGATCCGAAAAGCCGTCCAGGCCTCTCTTGACGCCAACGTCCGCACCCCGGAGATACAAATCGCGGGCGCCGCAACATACGGCACCCGCGAAGTAGGTCAGTGGATTGTGGATTATATCCTTACTTGACTCTCCATACATCCAGGGTGATGCCACCGCCGGCACCGCCGAATCCGGGCTGGCACAGGAACAGGCTTTCATTCATCCAGGCGTACTTGCTGTCCTTGGGTGCCTCGAACTTGGGCGCGCAACGGAAATACATGCCACCCTGGCCACCCATCTTGATGATACCGTTGTTACGTACGTGGATGGTTACACCGTCATCGGTACGGATGCAGTAGATTGCCTCAACTTCGTTGCGGCCGTCAACTGCAAGCTGGTAATCGGCACCGCCGGGAAGAACCTCACCCCTGATATCGGGACCTTCGAATGTTCCGCCGGTGATAGGTATGATGGTACGTGTGCCCTTACCGTTGTTGCCTGATGAATAGGCCTGGCCAAGGGTTACGTTAAGACGTACTACGTATTCAAGCTCGGGAGCCTTAGGCTCAGCGGCCTGACGTGAGGGAGTTCCGGGGCTGGTTTCACTGCTCTGCTGTCTCTGGGGAGCGGCTGGTCTGTTCTGTGCGTTAACATTCAATGAAAAGAGAGCCATAATGGCTGCTGCGAAAAAGATTTTCTTCATAATTGTAAATATTGTTTTATTGGTTTGATCTTAAAATGAACCGAAAGTTAGGCATTATATCCCAAATAACGACTTGAATGCTTAAATTTGTAGCATTATAATACTATTATGGCTGGAGAAAGCAGGAAATCAATCTCTTTATCAATGGCTCTGGTGATTGCTATGCTGGTGCTGTTCTTGCTGAATCTGTGTTGGGGGACGGTTCATATTCCGTTCAAGGATGTGGTGGCATCCCTTGCAGGTAGTGGCGCTAGCCGCGAGAGCTGGGATTTCATTATAAGGGAGTCCCGCTTGCCGTCTGCTATTACGGCATTGCTGGCCGGTGCTTCGCTGGCTGCATCGGGTCTGATGCTGCAGACAGCCTTTCGTAATCCTTTAGCCGGTCCTGACATTCTGGGTATAAACGGCGGCGCTGGCCTGGGCGTGGCTCTTGTGATGCTGCTCTTTGGCGGCAATCTTACAATGGGCAACCTTACGCTTGGCGGATCTGTATCGGTTATAATCGGTGCGTTTGCGGGTGCACTGGCAGTTACAGCGTTGGTGCTGTTCCTTTCAACCAAACTTAAGAATCCGGTTATGCTGCTTATCATGGGTATTATGGTAAGTTATTTTGCATCGGCCCTGATTTCACTGCTTAATTTCTTCTCCACGGCTGAGGGTGTACACTCATACACGATGTGGGGTATGGGTAACTTTGGCGGCGTATCCATGGGGCAACTGCCGGTTTACTGCATGGTGTCAGCGATAGGATTGCTTATTGCAGTGTCGCTTATCAAGCCGCTTAATGCGTTGCTGCTGGGAGATATGTATGCCGAGAATCTGGGAATAAACATCATACGTACTCGAAACTGGCTGCTGTTGGCAACAAGTCTGTTGGTGGCTATCATTACGGCGTATTGCGGACCGGTATCATTCATCGGACTGGCTGTTCCGCATATCGGGCGTCTGATGTTACAGTCAAATAACCATCGGAGTCTTATGCCGGTTACCATCCTTACAGGTGCGGTGATTGCGCTGTTGTGCAATGTGCTCAGCTCCATTCCGGGCAACCGCGGACTTATCCCGCTCAATGCCATCACTCCGGCCATAGGTGCTCCGGTGATTCTTTACGTACTTTTAAAAAACAGACATAACCAATTGTAATTATGAGGACTTCAAAGATCATGGCCGTTGTGCTTACGGCAGTATTGTGCAGTTATGCTGCCGCTCAGAGACCACGTATGGAGAGTTTTCCCGAGGGCTCATACTCTCCCGTTACCAATATCAACCGCAACAGTTATCCCCGTGTCCTGGCCGATAACAGCGTTATGTTCCGCGTTCAGGCCCCGCAGGCACAGAACGTGCAGATTGACTTGGGTGGCACCAAGTACGATATGACCAAGGGCGAGAACGGTGCATGGACCGTTACTACAAAGCCTCAGGTGCCCGGATTCCACTATTATAACCTCTTTATTGACAATGTATCAGTGTCCGATCCCGCCAGCCAGCCGTTCTACGGATGCAGCCGATGGACAAGCGCCATTGAGATCAAGGAGGATGGAATGGATGTCTTCGAGGTGCAGGATGTTCCTCACGGCGAAGTCAATACCGTTTACTACTACTCAAAGCTTGAGGAGGCATGGCGTCCGCTTATGGTTTATACCCCGGCCGGTTACAATGAGGGCAAGCAGGAGTATCCCGTGGTTTATATCCAGCACGGCGGCGGTGAGGACCATCGCGGTTGGATGGAGCAGGGGCGTACTGCCATGATTATGGATAACCTGATTGCTGCCGGAAAGGCTGTGCCTATGATAGTGGTAAGTTCTAACAGTAATGTGCAGGCTCGTAGCGGCGGCATGGGCGGCGGTTACAGCTGGCAGGGTATGCAGACTTTCCGCAGCGAGCTGATTGATAATGTGATTCCGTTCGTTGAGAAGACATATCGCGTAAAGAAGGACCGCAAGAGCCGCGCCATGTGCGGATTGTCAATGGGTGGCGGCCAGTCATTCTACATCGGCCTGCGTGATCCTGAGGTATTTGCAAACGTTGGTGTATTCTCAACAGGTATGTTCGGAGGTATATCGGGTGCAGCCAACTTTGACCTTGAGGCCGAGTGCCCGGGCATGCTTTCCGATACAAAGAACTTCAACAAGCAGTTTGACGTGTTCTTCCTTAGTTGTGGTGAGCAGGATCCGCGCATTGAATACACCCGCAATATTGTCCAGAAAATGCGTGACGGCGGAGTGAATGTCAAATTCAATTCCTATCCCGGTGACCACGAGTGGCAGGTTTGGCGCAAGTCACTTCATGAATTCGCGCAATACTTATTTAAGTGATGTTTTTTGAGATTCTGACCGAATCGTTGCGCACCGCAGTTCTGGTAACGGGACTAGTGGTGATCATGATGATGCTCATTGAGGTGTTTAACGTACGCTCTGACGGGCGTATGTTCAGCGGCCTCAAGAACCGTCGTGTTGGCCAGGTGCTGCTCTCGGCGGCGCTTGGTGCCGTACCCGGATGCATGGGCGGATTCGCGTCAGTTTCCCTTTATACCCATGGCCTGATAAGTTTTGGTGCGCTGATTGCCATGATGATTGCATCATCGGGCGATGAGGCGTTCGTGATGCTGGCTATGTTTCCCGGCCGCTCGGCCTGGATTTTTCTGATTCTGTTTGTGATTGCAGTGGCTGTGGGCTTGCTGGTGGACCTGTTTCACAGCAAATACGACGGCTGTCACTCAATGAATGTGCATGACCAGGACCGCGAGCCCAAGCATGAGCACAAACATGAGCGTCACTATGGGTGGCAACGCATAGCAATGTTCCTTGGCGTGCTGGTGTTTATCGGTGCGTTGTTGGGCGGCTGGCTTGAGGCCGATGAGTCCGATGCCGCATCGGGCGGTTTCAACCTGCTCTCCGAGGAGTGGATGTACTGGCTGTTCGCAGTGTTGAGCCTTGCCGTACTTGGCATGCTGCTGTTTGCAGGTGACCACTTTGTCGAGGAACACCTTTGGGAGCATATAGTATGTCACCATCTGCCTGCCATATTTCTTTGGACCTTTGGGACCATCCTGATAATAGGTGTCCTTATGTCATATTTTGACATTACAATGTGGATTAGTGACAATACTGTCCTGATGATTCTGCTGGCCGCGGCAATAGGAATCATTCCCGAATCAGGTCCGCATCTGGTATTCGTATCGCTTTATGCTGCAGGTGTAGTGCCTTTGCCGGTCCTGATGGCCAGTTGCATAAGCCAGGACGGCCATGCTTCGCTACCGCTTCTGGCTCAAAGCCGCGGCGCATTCCTCAAGGCTAAACTCATAAATGTAATAGTTGCTGTTTTGGCAGGACTCCTGCTCGTCGTTCTGAAATAGTGCCAAAGGGGACAGACCCCAATGGCACTATTCTTCGCGATACTGGGTGGGGGTTTGGCCGGTGTGATTCTTGAAGAAGCGGAAAAAGAATGACTGGCTGGGGAAGTTGAGACGTGCCGCGATTTCTTTGATTGTCATATCGGAGTGCCGCAGCATATTTTTTGCATCAAGTATCAGCAATTCACTCAGCCAATCGGGAACGGACCGTCCGCTTGCCTCCTTTACTATCTTGGAAAGATATTTGGGCGTTACGCACATCTTGTCGGCATAATAACCCACAAGATGTTCCTTGGTATGATCTGTGATTGCCAACTTAATGAACTGTTCAAGCATTTGGCGCTGACGGGTAGAGCGAACGGGGGTCTCCATATCCTGACGGCGCTTTGAATCGGCCAGGAATCCTGCAAACTGATAGAATACCGATGATACCAGACCGCCTATACTCTCCTTTACAAACTGCGGATTGGTTTTTGTTATATCGAGTGCCAGATTGACATATTTGTGCAGCATCTCTGTTTCATCGTCAGACAGGTGAATGCATGGATCACGCAATACTTCGACAGCCTCAACGAGGAACTTGCTGGGGTTTATACCTATATTGGTAATAAAAGAGGTGGAGGCGCAAATCAAGGTGACACGCAGGTTTTGGTCCAGCTCTTCGGGCTGGGTTATCTTTACGATATTGCCGGGTGTAAACAATAGTAGTGTTCCGGTAGTAAGATGGTAATCGGTAAGATTGACAGAACAGTCAACCGATCCTTCCACACAGTATGCTGCCAGGTAGCAGTCCACGCGGAACGGATAGCGAAGGTATTTGTATTGAGGCTTCTCCTGCAGGCGTGAAATGAAGAAGTCATCATCTATTCCCAGCGATATGCCGGAAGGTACCATCTGCTTGATTTTTGATGGCGTAACTAGCGTTTCAGAATACGATTCCATCTCCGTTGTCTTTTATTTTGCGCCAAAAGTAATATGTTTTTATGGGATTTAGTACCTATTTGTTGGTATTTTCGACCAAAAGATACAAAGAGTGTTGAAAAAGATTGTCTTTAAAAGCTCAAACGGCACTAATTTTGCAACGCATTTGGAAACGAAAGACAAAACAATTTTAGATATGAAACAATTCAGCAAAAATCTGATGATGTTCGGCCTGATGATTGCCGTTGCAGTCAATATGTCTGCTCAGACCGTTCTGACGCTTGAGGATTGCAGGGCTATGGCTCTTGAAAACAACAGCCAGTCCAAGATTGCACAGGAGAAGGTTGCGGCTGCCGAGTATGACAGTAAGACGGCATTTGCAAACTACCTGCCAAAAGTATCGGCCACAGGCTTGTATCTGCACAACAGTGATAATATCAATCTTGCCAGTGAGGATCAGCGCAACACCCTTTCGCAGATGGGTTCATCGATTTCGAACATTTCGGGCTCTCTGATGGCCGATCCCGAATTCCTTAGCCTGTACCTTGGTGATGCCACTGTCAAGAACACCGTTAATTATATAGTTCAGAAGATGTCGGCTGCCGATGTTGAAGGTGCTCTCAATCAGTTGGGTCAGGACCTTGCAAATGACATGACTCTGGATATCCAGAATGTATATGTAGGCGCAATAACCGTTGAGGAGCCTATTTATGTGGGCGGTAAGATACGCGCATATAATAAGGTAGCCGCATATGCCAAGGAGTTGGCCCAGACACAATTGAGTGGTGAGGACCAGAAGGTTATAGTAACCGTTGATGAGGCCTACTGGCAGATTGTATCGGTTGCTAACAAGTTGCGCCTGACCGAGCAGTATGTGGACCTGCTTCGCCAGATGGACCAGAACGTAGAGATAATGAAACAGGAGGGTGTTGCAACCGCATCGGACCAGCTTTCGGTTAGAGTCAAGCTGAATGAGGCCGAGATGAGTCAGATCAAGGCGCAAAACGGTCTGGAACTCTCCAAGATGCTTCTGTGTCAGCTCTGCGGAATGCCGCTTGACAGCGAGATAATGCTCAAGGATGAGATGAACGAGACTCTTGATATTCCAGTTGATACGGTAACCTACACAGAGGAAGACCTCTATGAAAACCGTCCTGAGCTTAAGAGTCTGCAGTTGGCAGTCAATATGTACGATATGAAATCAAAGATTGTACGCGCCGATTATCTGCCTACCGTTGCCCTTATGGGTAATTATCTGGTAACCAATCCGTCGGCAAGCAACGGTTTTGCAAATGATTTCCATGGAATGTGGAACGTGGGCGTTGTGGCTAAGATTCCTGTATTCCACTTTGGTGAGGGAATGAACAAGTACCGCAAGGCCAAATCAGATGTGATACTTACCCAATATCAGCTGGATGATGCCAAAGGCAAAGTCTCTTTGCAGGTAAACCAGTATGAGAAGAAGATTGCCGAGGCTGATTCACGACTCGAGATGGCACTCAAGAATATGGAGAACGCCGAGGAGAACCTTCGTATCGCAAATATAGGTTTCCAGGAGGGCGTGGTTGAGTCTCAGCTTGTGCTGGCCGCACAGACCGCATGGCTCAAAGCCCATTCAGAGGAGATTGATGCACGTATTGACCGAATCATGGCTACGGTATATCTGCGTCAGGCAACAGGACAACTCAAGTAATATTATTCGGATAAAGATAAAAACAAAAAGATATGGACAACAAGACACAAAAAATGAACATTGCGCTGTCATTGACAGCATTCTTCGTTGTGGTTGTAATAGTGTGTGCGGTAGGTATCTACACTTTCAGGCATCGCGTTCCGGAAATTGTTCAGGGACAGGCCGAGGTGAGCGAGTACCGCGTGTCAAGCAAGGTTCCCGGACGTATTCTCAAGATAATGGTCCAGGAGGGGCAGTATGTACATGCCGGTGATACACTCGCCATACTTGATACTCCGGATATCAATGCCAAGCAGGCTCAGGCCGAGGCCGTACTCAGTGCCGCTACTGCTCAGAACGCAAAAGCACAGAAGGGTGCCCGTGAGGAGCAGATACAGGGTGCGTATGAGATATGGCAGAAAGCAAAGGCAGGTCTGGATATCTATGAGAAGTCATACCGCCGTGTTGAGAACCTTTATGCCCAGGGAGTTGTAAGCGAGCAGAAGCGTGATGAGGCTAAGGCTCAGTATGATGCCGCTGCCGCTACCGAGAGGGCTGCCAAGTCACAATATGATATGGCGGTGAACGGAGCCGAAGAGGAGGTCAAGGAGATGGCTGCAGCCCAGATGCGTCAGGCCGAGGGTGTGGTTGCCGAGGTGAATTCATATATTGAGGAGACAGTTCTTACCGCAACGCTTGACGGTGAGGTAAGTGAGATATTTCCTATGGTAGGAGAGCTGGTGGGTACCGGTGCTCCCATTATGAATATTGCAGTTATGAGTGATATGTGGGTGTCATTCAATGTTCGTGAGGATTTGCTTCAGGACCTTACAATGGGGGCTGTACGTGAAGCATATGTCCCTGCACTGGACAAGACAGTTCCGGTCAAGATTACATATATGCGTGATCTGGGCTCATATGCCGCATGGAAGGCAACCAAGGCCAACGGTCAATATGACCTGAAGACATTCGAGGTTCGCGCCATACCGGAGGAGAAAGTTGAGAACCTGCGTCCCGGTATGACCGTTATTATTGACAGAAAGTAATCATGACTCAAATGAAGCAAGGATTCTGGGCTTTAGTCAGACGTGAGATACTGCGCATGCAGTCACGTCCGCTGTATGGACTGAGCATGGTCTTTGCACCGCTGTTCTGCTTTGTCTTCTTTACCACTCTCATGAAGGAGGGATTGCCCGAGGGGCTTCCTGCCGGTGTGGTTGATGAGGATAATACCACGGTCTCCAGGTCAATACTTAGGAATCTGGATTCTTATCAGCAGACCGAAATCATAAAGCAGTACGCAAACTTTGCCGAGGCCCGCGAGGCAATGCAGAGAAACGAGATATACGGTTTCTTCTATATTCCCAAGGGTACTGAACTGAAGGCATCCAGCCAGCAACAGCCAGTTATATCTATCTATACCAATGCCACATATCTTATCCCGTCTTCGCTTCTTTATCGTGACATGAAGACTATGGCTATAATGGCTGCGGCAGGTGTGGGACGTGAGGTGCTGTTTGCAAAAGGTGCCAATCTGGATCAGGCAATGGGATTCCTGCAACCCATCCAGATGGATATGCATGCCATCGGAAACCCGTGGCTCAACTACAACATCTATTTGAGCAATACTATGTTGCCGGCTGTTCTTGTACTGATGGTGTTGATGGTGACATGTTTCAGCATACACACGGAACTCAAGGATGATACCGCAAAGGAGTGGATTGCAATGGCCGATGACAACATTCTCAAGGCTGTCAGCGCCAAGTTGTTCCCTCAGACTATGGTGTTCTCGCTTATGGCACTCATTTACCTGGTACTGCTGTACGGATATCTTGGATTCCCGGCTCATAACGGATTCTGGCCTATGTTGCTGGCTGCCGAGATGCTGATCCTGGCATCGCAGGGATTTGCAGTATTCATTGCATCGGCCATACCTTCACTGCGCTGGTCATTGAGTCTGTGTACATTGTGGGGCGTGCTCTCCATACCTATCAGCGGTTTCTCATTTCCTGTTATGGGTATGCCCGAAGCACTCCAGGCACTGTCATATCTGTTCCCGCTCAGATACTATTTCCTTATCTATGTGGATCAGGCTCTGAACGGAATACCTATGGCATACTCGGCATGGTTCTATTCAGCCCTGCTTGTGTTCTTCATACTGCCGCTGGTGGACATAAGCTTGCTACGTAAGGCGGCTCACGAGTATACTTATCTACCTTAATTTGAAAGAATTGTATGTGGATAAAAGATCTTCTTGACGTATCGGGAAAGGAACTCCGCAAAACGGTGTCCGATGTAGGTGTGCTGGTGTTCTTCATCGTAGTACCGTTGCTGTATCCGTTGCTTTACGCTTATCTTTACGGCCGTGAGGCAGTTCATGAGGTTCCTGTGGTTGCTGTAGATGATTGCCGCAGTACCACCAGCCGTGAATTTCTGCGCAAAAGTGATGCTACACCTGACCTTAAGATAATTTCCTATTGTGCCGATATGGAGGAGGCACGAAACGTCATTCATAACCATAAGGCATACGGAATAATTCAGGTTCCGAAGGAGTTTGACCGAACACTGGCCGAGGGCCGTCAGGCAACCATCAACCTCTATTGCGATATGAGCGGACTGCTCTACTATAAAGCTATGCTGAGCGGTTGTACCATGGTTTCGCTTGATATGAACCGCGATATACAGATGGTACGCCTGTCGGGTATGTCGGACCGCGAAAAGGAGGTGATGACAATGCCGATAGAGAACGAATATGTAACCATGTTCAACCCGGCCAACGGATTTCAGGCCTTCCTTATTCCGGCTGTGCTTATTTTGGTGTTGCAGCAGACACTTGTACTGGGCGTATCAATGATGGCCGGAACCGAGCATGAGCGTCGTCGTAAGGGCGAACTTGTTCTGGGCGAGGAATACTCCAATCCTATAACGGTGCTGGGTGGTAAGGCATTGGCATATCTGTTGGTATACGGATTTACCTCCACATATGTACTATGTGTCGTTCCGTGGCTCTTCCATATGCCTCAATTATGGCAGTTGCCTACACTTGTGGCATTCATAGTGCCGTTCCTGCTGGCGAGCATATTCTTTGCCATAAGCATATCATTCTTTGTGAGAGACCGTGAATCCTGCTTCCTGCTGTTCGTATTTGTATCGGTTCCCCTCATTTTTATGAGTGGTATATCATGGCCTACATCCAATATGCCTGCATTCTGGAAAGTGTTTGCGCAGATATTCCCGTCAACGCAGGCTGTTAACGGATTCGTGCGCATCAACACCGCCGGAGCTCTGTTGCAGGATGTACGTTACGAGTCAATTGCTTTGTGGATTCAGACAGCTGTCTATTTCATGACATCACTATTTATCTATGAGCGTCTTTACCGCTCGGAAAAGATGCCGGGTGTGGAATTCGTGATAGCGATGCGTACCCGCGCCCGCAAGAACCTGCGTGAAGTGGCTCGCGATCTCAAGGAGGCTCGCGAAGAGATCAAAGAAAAAATCGAACAGCTTAAGAAATAGCACACAAAGGGGACTGTCCCTATTGTGTGCTTTTAAGTCGTTAAGGTGGAGAATTTGCCGGTCACGGTCTCGGAGTAGGTGGTTGAGACCGGTATGTGGGGCGCGGCTGCGTATGTGAGTTCGGCAAACAGTCCGTCCGGTCCTTTCTGTATTGCCCTTATCTTGCGCAGGTTCACATAGTAGGACCTATGACAGCGTACTATGTTGTTTGATTCGCATATCTGTTCTATTGAGCGCATTGAACTGCGCAATGGAAATCTCACTAATTTGTCATTATTCAGGTAGCATATATTCACATAGTTGTCGGCTGCCTCGACATATAGGATTGCATTGGCCGTTACTGCCAGCTTGAGAGCCTTCTTGTCATCCAGAAAGGGCAGGGTACTGTCTTCTCGTCCTATCTGTCCCGATGCGTATTTCTCAATAGTGACCATATTCTTGGCCAGACGTATGTCGCGGTCTTTAAGTTCTGAAATCAGAGCCATGATGACATATGGGAATACAAGTATTGAGAATGTAATTATAAACATCTTGGGCAGCAGCTCCATATATGGTGTGGTGCGTTTGTCCATAAGCCAGACAAACAGTGCGCAGAACATGGTTATGGCTAATCCCTCCATAAGTTCCCAAATGACAAATCCTGTGTAGTTTATCTGGTTCTTGCTGCGGGTAAGCAGCATGGAGAGACGGCTTATCAGTACTACAACAATTTCTATTGATGCCATTATGGCCGATCTGAATGCAAGTTGATCCTGAGTTACATCCATGAATGTATCCAGATGGTATGGCCTGGCTCCTATAAGGAAGAAGAAAGCATACATCGGGATGAGAAGTATGTAACAAGCCAGAATGTTTCCTTTAAAGTAAGAATCGGGAATCTTGCGCATATTTATAGCTCATTTTTGCGTTTCTGTTGCAAATATAGGGGTAAAATTTGGTCCCTGTATCTGTGGGGTGAAAAAAGTTGCTATAAAATTTCACCCTCATATTTTCATCTTTACCCCTAAATATTGGATTTAGTCACTATATAACGGGGTATATCCCTTTTATTTTCACCCACCGGACAGTTGATGTATCTTTGTGGCGAAAAGAAACGAAAATACAAGAGATAAAGATATGACTACCATTTGTTCTTTCGACTGCAACCAGTCAGCGCTCAAGTCTCTGATAGGAGATTGCAAGCCCGTGGCCCCTGTTGAGGGTGTTTGGATGAACGTTTCGGCCAGAGTGTTTGAGGATCAGGTCCGCAAACTTGCTTATGGTCTTATGGTAAAGGATTTCCGTAGAGGTGATACGGTTGTTTTCACCGGATGCAGCGATGAAATGAAGACATTTATCAATGCTGCCTGCAGTCTGGCTCACCTGAATGCAGAGTATTCTGCTGAAACTGACGGAAAGAACATTGTTCCGGTATCAGAACTGGAATACCTTATGTCTATTGGCGGTACATGGTCACGCAAGTACAAGGCATCGGTTGACCGTACAATAGCCCGTCTTATTCTTGGCTGCTGATTATTCCATAAATAACATCAGTTATTCATCCAGCGGACGGTAGAAATGCCGTCCGCTACTCATTTCCGGGTGGAAGATGGAGATGAAATCACCTAAGAGCATCTCGGGATGAAATGAGCTTAGCTCAAAGTACGGTACCTGATTGACATCACACACCCAGATGTTATGCTCCTTGAAGGGCTTGAATGATGCGTATGATTTGAAATCGGATTCAATCAGACTGTAAGTCAGGGGAACAGAACTGCTGTTCTTAAGTAGCCATACATCGGCATCCTGAGCTTTTTCAAATACCGTCTCAAAAGAAAGCGGTACCGATCCGCTGTTATCATTATCACTGAAAATATATTCAGCTCCTGCATCGGCTATCATGCGGCCTATGGTGCTGCCGCCGCCTGCCACATACCAGGCCGATCCGCTGCGGGTGTCAAGCATTACTTTCGGACGCAATACTGTCTTTGATGCGATCTCTTTCATTGTGTTATAGTCGCTGCTTACCTTATTGAATAAGGAATCGGCTGTAGCACCTGCTCCAAAGAGTCGGCCGTAGAATCTGATCCATTCTGCGCGTGCAAGTGGAGATGTTTCCATGTAATCGGCACATTCCAGAAGGGGAATGCCAAGTTTTTCCAACTGTCCGTAACCGGTACCTTCAAACGGTGATACCATTATTGCGTCCGGGTGCAGACCCATGATTTTTTCAACTGTTGGGTACATACTGTTACCGCAATCAGTTATGGAGCCGTCTGCAAGGCGGGCGCGGATAAGGGTATCGGATATATACTCGGGCTCACAGACTCCGGCAATGCAATCTTCTACGCCAAGTTCTACCATAAGATGGGCCAGACTGTTGGTCATTACGACTACCCGTTTTAGCGGCAAGTGGACTGTGTTGACATTACGGTTGAAACTGTAGTCCGTGGGAAGGGAGTCGGTAAATGTATATGTGTGCAGAAGATAACCTTTCTTCCATGGATTGGCAATCCTGACATGATAACTGTGAGGTGTCTCGCTAATGGTGATATGGCTTGCAAGCTCCAATATGCCACCTTCGGCGTTAAACTGGGTGCCACCGTGGCAGGCGCACAGGAGTCCGGCTATACAAATTATTATTGTACTACGTTTCATTCTTTTTGGGGATTAAGATTATAAATGGCCGAGACCTCGGTGGACAGTTCGCCAATTCCGGGATAGCATCCTATTACTCCGTTCTGGATCTTAACGAAATTGATACTGTCCAATCCTGCCGGTGTTCCGTCCGGTTTTACGGCCCAGGCTATGTCAAATGCTGAGTTTTCAGGGCTGTTGGGCAGATTGTCTGCATAGCCGAATCCGAATGCCGACATTATGTATTGGCCATTCTGGTATGTTACGTTATTCGGCAACAGGGTAGCTGTGAATGATATGGAATCACTGCTATACCACTGCGGATAGTAGGGCTGACTGTGATAGCTGTTGTGTTGTATGCTTCCGGTGCGTCCGTCGGAGCCGGTCCATGGAGAGTCTCCGGCAGGTGTTGCGGGCTTGCCGTAACTGATAGAGTACCCGAGTATGGCACTGTTTGCTTTCTGCTCGGAGCCCCATATCTCATACCAGGGGTCATCAGGCAGGCCGTTACAGTTGACATCGGCACTGACCCATACAACGCCGGGTTCGGCACTGCCGCCGTGGGCGTTGCCGTCAATCCTGAAGTCAGCGCCTTCCTGATTATAAACTGATGTGTTGAATCCGGCGGTGATATAACCTCCGAATCCTCCCAGGGTTATTATATGGCCTGACTGAAGTGCATTCAGGCATTTTGCAGCCATGCTTTGTGAATCATCCCCGGATTCAAATGCGGGCAGAACGTTTACAAACTGTCCGGGTGCGGGCATATATTCAAATACACGGTCTATATCTCCAATTATCTGTGGCTCGCCCTGATATTCTGTAAGTGTTACTGTCTCATCACAGAACGCAACGGTATTGGGATTTATGCCGATGCCTTGAACGCGGTAAAGCAGGCGGCCGTCGGGGCTGAAACAGAGAAGTGATCCTGGAGTTACATAATCCAGCGCGTCGCATATATAGACCTTACGTGTGGTGGGCTCCACTTTTATTGAATAGGGGCACTCAACGTGTGTACCGTCGGTGATGAAATCGGAGTCCAATATCTGGCCTGTGGACAGGTCCAGAATCTGTATGGTGCCTCCTGCTCCGTAACCGTAGAACCAAGCCTTTCCGTCAACGATATCCATGTTCAGAATGGGAATGTCATATGTGGCCGTAACCTGATCGGTCTGTGTATCTATTTGGTGCAGACGGCTGTCATAATCCATTGTGCCGTAATCAAATATGCCGCGTGACACCACGTAAACATCGGTACCATCGGCATAAATGGAACCTGGGTTAGAGCGTACGGTGATGCGTTTTGTCTCGGTGAAAGTGTTTGTGTCTATGACCGATACCGTATTGTCAGGGTTCTGAGTGTCCAGTCCTCCGGAATTGGATACGTACAGTTTGCCGTTTGCATGACATATTCCGTCGGGATTACGGCCCACCTGTACGGTGGCATCGGCCCTCATGGTCAGGGTGTCAATGCGGGTGACAGTGCCGTCAAAACAGCAGACATACACAAATCCGCCTTGAGCAGTCATTCGGCGGGGCTGAGATGCTATGCCATCCCGGCTTAACGGTATCTGTTTAAGGGAACTGCATGTCGATGCGTCCAGAATCTCGATGGTGCTGGACTCGGAAACGGCAATGTAAAGGCGGCTTCCATAAAGGAGCAGGTCATTGGCTGTGTCACCTATGCGGCGTCCGTTAACCTTCTCAAATGCATCGAATGAGCGGCCTGTGGCCGATGTCCAAGAGTCTGCCTGTCCGGTAGTGAAATCAATCCACGACAGTGTGCTGTTGTTCTGGTTGAAAAGACCCTCGGAGAGAACATAAACTCCTGTATGTCCGGCGTCGGCTATCACCTGGCTCTGCTCAAGCAATACGGGCTCGGGATCACAGGCCAGCGTGATTAATAGCAGGGGCAATATTTTCAGGAATGGTCTTTTCATAACTCAATCGTTGCTGAAATACGGAATTGACGGCCCGGCATGGGGTAGTTGCGAACCAACTCGTAGCGGCTGTCGGTCAGGTTAATGCATTCGGCCTTCAAAGATATGTCAATTGATTTTAATTGGAACTCCCTCCACAGCGAACAGCCAAGTTCGTAATACGCTGGCATGCGGTATTCGGGACCGTTGTAGCCGTTGCAATAGTATTCTCCACTGTACAGAAGGTTGCAGCTGGCGTTCACATAAGGAGTTTCTATCCAGGTTACGGCCGATGCCGAATGCCTTGGGGTGTAGGGCAGCTGATGGTTCCAGGTGGTACCCTTGTTGTCGGTCTTGTCCATGGAGCGCTGATAGGTGTACGATACCAGCAGGGCCGGGCGTAACAATCCTTCCTGTGCGTGGATTTCAAGACCGGTTTCCAGTCCGTGGGTGGTTACAAGCCCAATGTTTTTCATCATCCAGACCGCGGTATTCTTGCCGGGTACTGCCATGATGCGGTCTTTTACATCGCTGTTGTAGGCATCGGCATAAACTGAGTAGGAGATACCTCTGGTCTCATTCTCAATTACCATTCCGGCCGATGTTACCGATGCCTGCTCGGGACGCAGGTCGCGGCGGCCTATCTGCTCAAAGTAGAGGTCATTGAATGTTGGCAGGCGGAATGTGTTGCCGAAAGATGCTCTAAGATGCAGTCCTGCGGCGGGCCATGCCAGCCAGTTCAATCCTGCGGTGGGTGATAGGTGATTAGAGCTCTCGGCTGCCTGGCGCAGTTTAGTCTTTTCTTTTGTGATAACGTGGTTGAGACGGCCGGTAACGGTGAGCCGTTCGGATGCGTACTTGAGTGCTGCGGTGCTGTTGACTGTGTATCGGGTTGGCTGGGCCTGGTCTGCTCCGTTTCCGTCAAGACCGGAAAGACGGCCATCTACACCGAATGAAGCCGACAAGCAATCAGCTATGCGATAGAGTGCAACGCCAGAAAGATAACCTTCCTGCTCTGTATAACGGTTATCAGTTCTACCTTGAGTGTTGCTCACTTTGGGGTCGAGATAGCGGGTATAGGTAATGCCATATTTGCCGCTGAAACGTAATGAGAGTCGTTGGCTTAAAGAGGTCGTGAGTGTGGATTGAACAAAACCGTTGCGGTTCCACAGTCTCTCTCGTGCGGCGTTTTCATTATAGAGTATGTTGGCGGGCAGGCCTTGCTCGGATTGAAACCAGTAGGCACGTGTGGTGAGTGTGGTGTTATCGGATAAATCGCTGAACAGTGCGCCCTCTATGCGAAGACGCCGGACATCGGAGTTTTCACGACGCATCTGCGATGAACTTGCTCCGTTGCTCTGTGTATAGGGATAGTTGCCCTTTGTCTTGAGCCATTCGCCCTGGAGTGATACGGTGTTGCTTTGGCCGGCTTTGAAGGCACTCTCAGCTTGGGTCGAGAGCGTGTTGAAACTGCCGTATTTGAGATGCGCGCTGCTTTTGGATTTGCCATCCTCCATGTCGGGGTGCCCGGTGTTTACGCTTATGACAGCGGCCTGTGCGGCAAGTGCTGCCGGTTGGAGCATGTCGTTGTCAGGACCACTTACCATCCTGACCGATTCGGCCTGTGAACCGGAAAATTTGCCCAGATCAATCTGGCCGGTCTGATTGTCGGTTATAATAATGCCGTCATATGCAACGGCAGTATGGGATGCTCCAAGTCCGCGTACAGATACGGTCTTGAGTCCGCCTACACCTCCATAGTCCTTGACGGTAGCTCCGCTGAAATATTTGAGTACGTCCGATACCTGAAGCGTGCCGGTTGCCTGCATCAGGCGTGCATCGGCCTTCTTTGAGGTGGTAACGGAATTGGAGTTTACGGTGCGGTCACTTGTTACCGTGACCTGTGGAATGTCTTTTGTACGCATAGTGTCAGATAAAACCTGACCCTGTGCCTCCGGGTGGAAACACAGGGTACAGATTGTTATCAAACAGTATTTTACGTCAAAAGTCATTCTACATGATTACTCTGTTACGGTGAGCTGATCAAGGCAGAAGTAAGAAGGAGTGTTCATACCCCATTGTCCGTTGTCAGTAGATGTGAGTGAGAACCCGATTTTTGTAACCTTACCGAGCTTGCTCAGGTCAACCTGCTGCCATGAGTCAACTATATCTGTTCCGTTTGCAAGCAGGAAATCTACGCTTGCAGTTTTTTCTTTGCCGTTATAACCGGTGATGGTGAGAGTGAACTTGTCATCCTTGGTCCATTCCTTTACATAAGGAGTCGGGTTGCCGTCATTATGGTTCTTGATGGCAAGATATGCATATGTGCTGTTGGTAACATATACTTCCTTTGCGTTGTAAGCTTTGCCATCCTTGAATGAAATCTCTGCAACTATGCCATAACCACCTACATTAACAGTGAAGTAAGAATTGGTCTTGACACCTTTTGCTGTGATAGCTGAAAGGTTCATGAAACCGGGAGTGGTCTTGTCTGTGCAGTTTGTGTATGTGAATCCCTCACCGAATCCATAATCAGTGAAAGAGTGTGTCAATACGAAGGGATCGATAGTGATGTCCTGATGATAATACAGATAAGAAGAATCTCCGTAAGAGTTTGACTTGTCAGTGCCTAAGTAAACCGTGTTGGCTTTGTCAAGTGTCATTGACAAAGTGTAGGATTTTACGTCGTCCTCTTTTTCGTTGTCACAAGATGTGAACACAAAGCCCATTGCAAGGGCCATCAAAGCAAATGATAATACCTTTTTCATTGTTATAAAAGTTAATAAGTTACTGAGTCCCGGCAGTATTGTCAGAAAAGATTAGGCTTTTCCGACTTAAAAAATGCCTTGCAGGTCTTCTGACTTACTCCGGTCTGTCCGCCTTCCCACCTCTAGGGCAGTGGCACTTGCGGTAATTGGACATCCCTTTTTTGAGAGCTTACAGCAGCGGGTCTGTTCAGGATTCTCACCTGATTCCCTTTTAATCCTCCGGCTCCGGAAAGAGTGGAGGAACAAGACATCGGCAAAAATAGTAATAATTTGTTATTTGTGTATCAAAATGATTACTTATGATACAACTTGGGGATAATGCATAGAGATCCCTCTATGTCATGTATATCGAATTTGATATCCCTTTGGGAAAAGAATTCGTTAAGGGAGCCGTCAGTCGCAAGTTTTCGTGGTGTACCGGTCATTACGCCTTTATCGCGGTCCATCAGCCATATGGTATCGGCTATCTGAAGGGCCAGTTCAAGATCATGTGTTGAAAGGAAAATGATCTTGCCGGTACTGCGTGAGAGGTTGTGCAGCAACTGCATTATCTCAACCTTACTCGGGAAATCCAGGAAAGCAGTGGGCTCATCAAGGAATATCACCGGAGTCTGCTGGGCCAGAGCCTTGGCAATCATCACTTTCTGACGCTCACCGTCGCTCAGTGTCTGAATCATGCGGCCCTTCAACGAGACTATACCAACCATCTCAATGGCCTCGTCAACTATTTTGCGGTCATTTTCGTGAAGAGTACCCCAGAAGCCGGTATATGGGCTTCGGCCCAGACCTATAAGATCCTCTACAGTCATGTTGCGCAAGTCTGTCTTCTCTGTAAGCACCACGCCTATGATCTTGGAGAGTTCCTTATCGGAGTAGTCCTTGAGATTACGACCCATAATCGTGATATTGCCGTTGATGGGTGGCTGGAATGCGGATAACGTGCGGAGCAGGGTTGATTTGCCGGCACCGTTGGGGCCGAGCAGGCAGGTCAACTCACCTCCGTGGATGGTGGCGTTGATGTCACGGGCAACTATGGTCACGTTGTTGTTGCCGCGGTATCCTGTGCTTAAGGACTCTATTTGAATGGTTGGCTGCTCCATATTCCTGAGTAGTCACAAAAATATTCATTTTTTTGCAATGGACTCTCCTCAAATCTGTAATTTTGTATTGATAAACAAGCACGTTATGGAGGAAGCGAATCTTGTAAAGGACTTGGCGCTGATACTTATTTCAGCCGGCGTATTCACTATAATTTCCAAAGCACTTAAGCAACCGCTCATTTTGGGCTATATCGTTGCGGGATTCCTTGTAGGACCCCACATGGGTCTGTTTCCTACAGTTACCAGTACAGCCGAGGTTAAGGAATGGTCCGATATAGGTATCATATTCCTTCTGTTCGCATTGGGACTGGAGTTCAGTTTCAAGAAACTGCTTAAAGTGGGCAGCAGTGCGCTGATAACCGCCATGACGCAGTGTGTGGGTATGTTCATATTGGGTTTCCTTGTGGGTGAAGCAATAGGGTGGAGCAATATGGAATCCATATTCCTGGGTGGAATGCTCTCCATGTCATCGACCACCATAATTATAAAGGCGTACGATGAATTGGGGTACAAGGAACGTCCGTTTGCCCCGCTGGTGTTCGGCGCCCTGGTGTTTGAGGATCTGATTGCTGTTGTACTCATGGTGTTGCTCTCCACGATGGCTGTGTCAAATAAATTCGCAGGTGGTGAGATGCTCATGGGACTGGGCAAACTGGTTTTCTTCCTGATACTGTGGTTCCTGGTAGGTATCTACATGATTCCAACCATACTAAAGAGGGCGCATAAATACCTTAATGATGAGATACTGCTTCTGGTGAGCCTGGGACTCTGTTTCGTTATGGTGTCATTGGCCAGTCTGGCAGGATTCTCAGAAGCTCTGGGTGCATTCGTGATGGGATCCATTCTGGCCGAGACTCTTGAGAGCGAGCATATCATGCATCTTACCAAGGGAATCAAGGACCTGTTCGGTGCCATATTCTTTGTATCGGTAGGTATGATGGTCGATCCGCAGGTGATAGCGGGGAACTGGGGCACCATTATTGTGCTTACCATAACCGTTATGGCCGGAATACTATTTTTCTCAACATCGGGAGCGGTTCTGGCAGGTCAGGGTCTGGACAATGCGGTTCACGCCGGATTCAGTCTGGCGCAATTGGGCGAGTTTTCGTTCATCATTGCAGGTCTGGGTGTATCGCTGGGTGTGATGCGTGACTTTATCTATCCGGTAATAATCACGGTATCGGTCATTACCACGTTCACCACACCTTATATGATAAAGGCGGGTACGCCTGCATATGAGTATCTGATAAAGAAACTTCCGGAACAGTTTGTGAATAAGATCAACTCGTTCTCAAGTCAGGATCGGCATAATTCCGCAGCTGCGCAGAATGAGTGGAAACGGCTTATTAAGGAGCTGGCTCTTCGCGTCTTGCTTTATGGAGTGATCCTTATAGCGATTGACTTGGGCTCCCATATCTTTCTTGACAAGTATATCATAAGCCGTCTTGAAAGTCTTACTCCGTTTGTGCGCAACCTGATAAGCGTGGTTGTTACGCTTGTTGTCATGTCTCCGTTCCTGGTGGGTATCGCAATATCCGGTGATGACATAAACCGCTCTTCAATTAAGCTTATCAAAGCTAAGCAGGCTAATATTTGGCCGGTAATTTCGCTTGCTTTGCTGCGTATTCTGATTGCAATGGGATTTGTTTTGAGTGTAATAGCAACCCATTTCAATCTGGCGTTCTGGACATTCCTGCTTATTCTTGTGTCAGGTGTGGCGTTCTTCTTTATCGGCCGCCGTTCAATAAGCAAGTTCACCATCGTTGAGGACCGCTTCATGGCCAATCTTAATGAGAAAGAGCAGCAGCAACGTCGTTTGGCTCCGGTGACATCTTCGGTTAGCGACAAGATGTCACGCTATAATGTAAAAACCGATATGATCACCATATCGGCCGATTCACTGTATGCAGGAAAGATGTTGCGTGACCTTCCGTTCCGTCACAAATCGGGCGTGAACATCGTAAAGATAATTCGTGGCAGCCGCAGCATAATGATACCCAGAGGCGAGGAGATGGTATTCCCGTTTGACAAGCTACTTGCTGTGGGCACCAAGGAACAGCTTGCAGAATTCCGTAAGGATATGGCCGAGAATGTTTTTGTTCCTGATGAGGCTGAGACTTTGGCACCGCGTCAGTTCGAACTTGAATCAATCACTCTTAAGGAGGATTCCTGGCTCACGGGCAAGACACTTCGCGAGACCGATATGCGCTCATACGGCTGTATGGTGATAAGCGTAGTAAGTGACGGCCAGATTACCACCAACCCCAAGCCAGACTATCGCTTCAAAGCTGGCGATATAGTCTGGCTGGCAGGCGAGAAATCCGCCTGCGAGTGGTGGGCTTAATTACTTCATTTTAATCCAGGCACCAAGATCCTTCCAGGTGGGTTTCTTGCCGTGCATGAATACGCCGACGCGGAATATGCGAGCGGCTACCCATGTCATCAGCATGAATGATATGAACAGTATCACGATTGATACTGCAACCTGCCATGTGGGGATGCCGAAAGGTATGCGGGCCATCATCACGATAGGTGATGTGAACGGTATCATTGAGCACCAGAATACCAGGTCCGAGTTGGGGTCGTTCATGACGCTCATCATTACCATGATGGCAACGATTACCGGCATCATAATGATTCCGTTGAACTGGGCTGCATCCTGCGGGGTGTCAACGGCCGATCCTATGGCTGCGTACATTGAGGCATAGAACAGGAATCCGCCTACGATATAGAGCAGCAGTTCAAGGAACAGACCTGCCAGATATGATACGTTGGTGAACTTGGTTACCAGACTCAAAGTCTCAGGATCGGGAACATTCTGAGCGGTAGCCATCATAGCGTTGACATCTGTACCTCCCATTACCAGAGGCATTACGAATGCACTTGCACCGATAATGAGCACAGCCCAGATCACGATCTGGAGAGCGGCAACTACGGCAATACCCAGAATCTTACCCATCATGAGCTCAAACGGGGTGCATGATGTAACCATAACGTCAAGAACGCGGGTCTGCTTCTCGTCAATTACAGACTGAAGCACCTGCTGGCCGTAAACAATCAGTATGAAATAGAGCATCATGCCCAGGATAAGACCCATTAGCCAGGATGCTGTGGTGGATGTCTTCTCCATGTTGTTCTCATCCTCCTGATCATTATTCTTGAGAGTTTGGAGACCGTTTACACGTACGTTGGCATCGGCCAGGATCTGGTCCATGTTTTCCAGATTGTAGCGCTTTAAACGCTCTGTACGCAGTATTCCCTGAATCTGATTCTGAATGCTCTCCTCAACGCTCATTGATGATGCGTCATTCAGGACGAGCTGTAGGTTCTGGGGATTGTCAAGAATGTCGCTTCCAATAACCAGTATGCCGTATTCAGATTTATACTGCATACGTGCGGAGTTAAGTGTGGCTCCTTGGTCAAGCAGATTGAAGGATACCGTCTTGCCTGATGTGAGCTGTTTGCCGACAAACTGTTCGGGCGAGTTATCGATAACTACCACGTTCTTTGTGTCTGAACCGCCCTTGAACATCATGACACTGGGTAGAACCATCATGGCAATCATAAACAAAGGTGTGAGCAGAGTACTTACTATGAATGATTTTTTGCGTACTCTTTCTGCAAACTCTCGTTCTACTATAAGACCTATCTTGTTCATAGCTGTATCTGTTTAAAGTGTACCGTTGACGGCACGGATGAATATATCGTTCATACTGGGAATGATCTCCTGGAAAGAACGCAGTTTAACGCTGTCGTTGAGAGAGCCGATAACCGCACGTACGTCATCATCGGACGGGATATGTATCTTCTGCTGGGTATAACCTCCTATCACGCCCTCAGGCTGTCCTATAAGATTGGCTTTCCCGGTCACTGCGGCGCAGAATTCCTCATGAGTACCGCTGTAGAGAACCTGGAAGGTGTTACCGCCGGCCTGACGACGGATCTCCTCAACAGAACCGGAAAGAATGTTCTGCGACTTGTTGATAAGGGTGATGTCATCACAGATCTCCTCAACTGACTCCATATTATGGGTCGAGAAAATTACTGTGGCACCGCGGTCACGCAGTCCCAGTATCTCCTGCTTGAGAAGATTGGCGTTGATGGGATCAAAACCCGAGAATGGCTCATCAAATATGAGCAGTTTGGGCTCGTGTACTACAGTTGCTATGAACTGTACCTTCTGTGCCATACCTTTTGAGAGGTCTTCGACCTTCTTATCCCACCACTCGGAGAGTCCCAGACGGTCAAACCACTCATGCAGCTTACGGGTGGCATTCTGGCGTGACATGCCGCGCATGCGGGCAAAGAAAACTGCCTGCTCGCCAACTTTCATCTTTTTGTAGAGACCACGCTCTTCGGGCATATAACCAATCTGGTATATGTCATCGGCTGTTATTTCATGGCCTTCGAACCAGACTTTACCGCAATCGGGAATGGTCATGCGGTTAACCACGCGGATCAGAGTTGTCTTTCCGGCTCCGTTGGGGCCGAGCAAACCGTAGATGGAGCCGCGTGGGATCTCCATCGAAACATCATCAAGAGCCTTGTGTCCGGTATATGTCTTGGACACATGCTCGATTTTTAAAATTGAATCCATTGTTATTGTAATAAGGTTCTATTGGTTATTACTTTTTCTTGGCAAAAACAATATCAAATATTGTTTGGGCAATGATCTTCTGGCCCTCCTCGTTAGGATGGATGGTGTCAGGGAAGTACTGACGTTTTCCCTGCATGGGGGTGTTGAGATCGACCAGGGGCAGATTCTCCTCTTGAGCCACCTCCTTGATGTAAGGAATAACGCCGTTGTATATCACGCTGTCGTTTATGCTCCATGCATGACCGTATGCCGGAACCGGCAGGCAAAGCCAGATTTCGGGTTTGGATGGTAGGGCGCGGAATGACTCAATCAGGGTTTTCAGATCTTTCTTGAAATGGTCGCTTCCACTCCAGTTGTAGGGTTTGCTGTCGTTGGTACCCAGCTTGATGGTCACAATCTGGGGATTGAAAGCAAGCGCATCCTTATAAGCCTGCTCGTTCATGTAAGGCATATCGGTACCCATCATTGTCGTAGAACCGCTCACTCCAAAGTTGCGTACATCATACTTTTCACCCAGCATGGCGCTCAGAAGGCCGGGGTATGTGTCATGCTCGCGGTCTTTGATGCCATGACCGAATGTGATGCTATCGCCTACACAAGCCACGCGAATGGGCTCGTTCTGGCAGGCGGAGAGTGTCAGCACAATGGCTGACAATACAAACAATAAACTCTTTTTCATTTCTTATCTTTTTTGTTAATCTGACATCTTATGCTTTCAGCGTGTATGGTTTCGAAAAGCAGTCTTATGAATTTCTCGTCGAGGCCGTACTTTAGTCCTTCGGCTACAAGTTCATCCGATACTGAGTTATAGCGGTTAGGTTGAAGTATAGCCAGGTTTTTGAGGTTCTTATATTCGCCAATCTCTCCTGTAATGCGGAATCGTTCGGCAAGATCCTGAATGAGTTTGAGGTCTACGGATTCCAATTGCGAACGGTACGGTTTCATAAAGGCTGTGTCGGCCGGTTCGGGCTCGCGATGGAATACCAGTTTGGATGCCAACTCTCCGAATTGCGCTGGAGTTAGCTGTTGTGCATTGTCACTTAAGGCCTGCTGTGGGTTGGTATGCACCTCAATGAACAGTCCGTCGGCTTTCATGTCAAGTGCCATCTGTGCCAGATGCGGGACCAGTTCGCTGCGACCTGCCATATGGCTGGGATCGCATATGACCGGCAGGCCGGGTATGCGGCGACGCAGCTCGATGGGAATCTGCCACTCCGGAGAATAGCGGTATATCCTTTCGTTATACGAACTGAATCCGCGATGTATTGCTGCCAGACGTTTAAGTCCTGTGCCTGCCAGGCGCTCAAATGCACCTATCCAAAGTTCCAACTCGGAATTTATGGGATTCTTGACCAAAACAGGTATATCTGTTCCGCGCAGTGCATCGGCAATCTCCTGAACTGCAAACGGGCTGGTCGTGGTGCGTGCTCCTATCCAGAATATGTCAATGCCGGCTTTAAGCGCAGACTCTACATGATGTGCATTTGCGACTTCTGTAGTCACTGCCATTCCGGTCTCGGCTTTGACTTTGCGCAACCATTCCAAAGCTTGAACTCCCGCGCCCTCAAAATTTCCCGGACGTGTACGGGGCTTCCAAACTCCGGCTCGGAAAACCTTGACTCCAAGTGCAGCCAGACTACGGGCGCATTCCAGTACCTGCATCTCTGATTCGGCACTGCATGGTCCGGCTATAATCGGGCATCGGCCTGGCTGGGCATCAAGTATTTCTATCTTCTCTATATCAATCATTTCCGGGCAAATATTTTTCCGTTCTTCATAAGTATATGGCCTTCATCAACCATATAGTGAAGTACCTGGTCTATCTTTTTTCTGTCATAATGCAGGGCATACACCTTTTGCGGAGCATCCGGATTAGAGTGAAATGTGTCAAGCACATCATTCATAATTGCATCGCGCTCGCCGCGTGTCAATTCTGCGTTGACTTTTTCCTGACACAGGTCACAGCACATGCACGGTCTTTTCTGATGCTCACCGAAATATTTGAGCAGTATGGCGCTGCGACACCCTGTTTCACGGGTTACATACTCCATCATGGCTCCTATACGCTCCTTGAATTCCTCCTTCCGTTGGCGGTAAACTTCGGGATCAAATCGAAGCAGTTTGGTGTCAATACGCTCCCGTGTCCACGTGATCACAGGCGTGCGGCGTTCCGGTACATAACGTACCACTCCCTGGCTTTGCAGGTTCATCAGGGTCGTGTAGAGCTTTTCGCGGTCTATTCCCGTCCTGTTACAAATCAACTGTTCATCTATGTAGGCGTAGTCAGTGAATATGCCGCTGTAGTTGCGCAGGATTATGTTCATGACATCCTCTGTGGTTTTGTCCTGATGTATGCGGTACAGTTCATCGCGTCCGGCTGTAAAGAGCAGTCGGGCCGAGTAGTCCATCTCATCCAGATACTCTATGTAACCCATGCGTGTCAGGATACGTAGAGCACTGTCGGTAGGGATTATAGGCAGCATATAATGCTGACAGAAATCTCCCAGCGAGAATGCAAAAGTACAACCTCGGCCATCGCCTACCGCCATCTCATGATAGTACCCCAGTTTCTCGTAAACATCCCGAATGAACTCCTCCTTGGGGAAGTTGTCACTGATGCGCTTGCTTACGGTGCGCTTATCGCCCGGTGCGTGTAACAGTACCGCATATGAGCGTTGTCCGTCGCGTCCGGCACGTCCCGCTTCCTGAAAATATGCCTCAATGGAACTGGGTATATCCATGTGAATCACGGTGCGTACATCGGGCTTGTCAATTCCCATTCCGAAAGCGTTGGTAGCCACCACTACGCGGAAATGGTCATTGGTCCAGGCTTTCTGGCGCTCGTCCTTAAGTGACGGCTCCAATCCGGCATGGTAGTATGTAGCGGCAATTCCCTCGGCATTCAGAAAGTCCGATATCTCCTTGGTTTCGGCGCGGTTGCGTACGTAGACTATGCTGGTGCCGGGTACACATTCCAGGATATGTTTTAGCTCCAGCTGCTTGTTCTCGGTCTTGCGCACTACGTATGACAGGTTTTCACGGAAGAAACTCATACGTATTACGTTCTTCTCCTTGAATCCCAACTTGTCCTGTATGTCATCGGTAACCTGCGGGGTGGCGGTGGCGGTAAGTGCCAGCACCGGAACATCGGGCAGTTCCTTGCGGATATCGGCTATGGTGAGATAAGAGGGACGGAAATCATAGCCCCACTGTGATATGCAGTGTGATTCATCGACTGTAAGAAGGCAGATTTTCAGGTGACGCAGTTTGGTGCGGAACAGATCCGATGAAAGCCGCTCGGGGGATACGTAAAGGAACTTGTAACCACCGAAAATGCAGTTCTCCATCACGGCAATGATCTCGTCACGTTTCATGCCGGTGTGTATGGCGGCGGCTTTGATACCGTGCTCGCGCAGGTTACGCACCTGATCTTTCATAAGTGCAATGAGCGGTGTTATGACCAGGCAGACTCCATCCATGGCCAACGCGGGCACCTGGAATGTAATGCTCTTGCCGCCTCCGGTTGGCATAAGTCCCAGCGTGTCTCGACCGCTCCCGATACTCTCAATAATCTGCTCCTGGATGCCGCGGAAACTGTCGTAGCCCCAGTACTGTTTGAGAATATCCAGATAGGTCATAACTCCCTTTTCAGGCTTTGGTGTCGGGTGTGTTAGGCTTGATGCTCTCAATTTGAAGAAGTACTTCGCCCTGCTTGAAGTTGTTCTCCTCGATGGTGTAGCAGATATCGAATGACCTCTTGGTCTTGATATAGTTCACGTATGAACTCTGGCCAAATGCTATGCCGTTGAGAGGATGACCGCTCTTGCTGTCAATCAGTTCCAGTTTTATGTGCTCGTGACCACGCCCAACCACCTTGCTGGTGCCGTAGTCATATACGTTGTGGGTACGGAACACCGGTTTGCTGTTGTCAGGGCCGAATGGCTGGAATTTCTTGAGGTCACGGAAGAACTTGGGAGTAATATCCTTGAAATCCAAATCGGCGTTTATGTCAATTGATGCCTCAATCTGGTCCGGTTCGATATGAGTTGATACGTATTCCTCAAAGCGGCGTTTGAACTCCTCAATGTTCTCAACCTTGAGAGACAGGCCTGCTGCATAGGTGTGTCCGCCAAAGTTCTCAAGCAGGTCCTTACAGCTCTCTATTGCCTTATATACATCAAATCCCGATACTGAACGGGCTGATCCTGTTGCCAATTCACCGGTTTTGGTAAGTACTACGGCAGGTTTGTAGAACACCTCGGTTAGACGGGATGCTACGATGCCTATCACACCGCGTTTCCATTCCGCGTTGTAGAGCACGATTGCATGGCGGTTCTCGCCGTCTTCAAGATTGGTGACGATGTTGTTGGCCTCCTCAGTCATCTCCTTGTCATCCTTCTTGCGGTCGTCGTTCTCCTTGTCAATGTTCTCGGCCAATTCCAGGGCACGGTTAAAGTCTTTCTCAACCATCAGGTCAACAGCCTTCTTGCCGCTACTCATGCGTCCGGCTGCATTCAGACGCGGACCGATTTTGAAAACGATATCGTTTATGTTCAGGCTCTTGTCTGTGAGTTTGCAAACCTGTATGATAGCCTTGAGGCCTGTACATGGGTTGCTGTTGAGCTGCTCAAGACCGTAATGCGTAAGCACACGGTTCTCACCCATGATCGGTACTATGTCCGATGCGGTGCTCACTGCTACCAGGTCCAGACTGGGCAGAAGTTCGCTGAAAGGAATGCCGTTGTCAAGTGCATAAGCCTGCATGAGTTTGAATCCCACACCGCAACCGGAAAGATGCTTGAAGGGGTAGTGGGAGTCAAAACGCTTGGCGTTCAGGATTGCAACGGCCGGGGGGAGTTCATCATCGGGTACATGGTGGTCACATACAATGAAATCAATACCTTTCTCCTTGGCATAGGCTATCTCCTGAATGGCCTTGATGCCGCAGTCAAGTACAATGACCAGTTTTACGCCTGTCTCAAAAGCGTAATCCACACCCTGTACTGACACTCCGTAGCCCTCGTTGTAGCGGTCCGGAATGTAGTAGTCCAGATTGTCATAATCCCTTTTAAGGAAGTTGTATACTAACGCAACGGCTGTGGTGCCGTCCACGTCATAATCACCGTAAACCAGAATGCGCTCGCCGCGCTCAATGGCGCTGTTGATACGTGCTACCGCCTTGTCCATGTCGTCCATGAGCCAAGGGTCAAGCAGTTCGTTCAGTTGCGGGTTGAAAAATTTCTGTACTTCGGTCTTACTGGTTATGCCTCTCTCAATCAGGAGTCGGCAGAGAACGGGACTTATCCCGACAGCCTTTGATAACTCATTGGCTGCCTCTGTCATCTCCGGGGTGGGGGGCACATAGTTCCATCTGAAGTTCATTATTTATGTTATTTTTTATTTTATTCATTTTGAGTATTTTATGTGGTCTGCTCGCTCTTTTGGCGTCATTTGTGACAGCCTTGTGACATGACCGGTTTGTTCCAAACTGCAAATATATGAAACGGCTCCCTTTTTGTCAATAGTTCACTGTCATTATTAGTGAGTATTTTTTAATAATATAGGCAGGAGCATATCTGAACGCCCCTGCCTATATCTGTTATGGCTTATGTAAAAAGATTCTTACTTTATGCCCAATTTCTTTTTGATGTCCTTAGGCAGAGCATCCTTGTGAACCAGGATGTTTATGGTCTTGAGTGCTACATATGCATCGCTGGCATACCAGATACCGTTCTTTCCGGCGGTGGTGTTCCATGAGTTCTTGACCATGAAATACTCCTTTCCGTTCTGATCCTTGGCAATACCGAATATCTGCATGCCATGGTCATCGGTGGTCTCCCAGTTGTCATAGCCTTCCTGACGCATCTCCTGAGTGATTTCCTTTTCCTCACCCGGCTCTTTCAGATAATTCTTGTCCTTGTCGTCATCGGTCGGTATTACGCACAGGGCATTCTTGTCACGTGTAAATCCGGGTTCCGACACATCGGCTCCCCATGCGAATGTGTAACCATTCTTTATTGCATTATGCATAACCTCCATGAACTCGTCAAGTGGCAGGTTGTATGAGAGACCCCAGCGCCAATTGTCCTGAATTTCTATGATAAACTGCTCATAGAAAGGATGATGAGTAAATGATGTCAAGGATACGTAGTCATCCATGTTAAGTCCCAGTGACTCTGCATATGACTTTGGGGTGTATTCCTTGCCGTTGTAAGTAAACTTCTCGGGGCACTCACCTATGTAGGCATCGTATATTCCGGAGAATCCCTTCTGCCACACATCGGATAATTTCTTGAGATTGCTCTTGGCAAGAGCATCCACATATGCCTTTGCCACAGCGGTAAGCTCGGTGTGGTTGATGCGGTCACTCTTGTACATTATGCCGGGCATAACCTCCTGCGGAACCATACCGTAGTTCTTCCAGCAATATACAACGTCGTAGAAACTGCCGCCTTGAGCAAACTCTATGTCACCGTGCAGACGTACGGCAGCTTTAGCGCGATCCTCCATGGTTTTGTGTACCACGAACATCTCGGCCAGATCCTGCTCGCCCTTGCCTGTACGGATCAGTTCGGATTCAAAGAAACCTATTGATGAGAAAGACCAGCAGGTACCGGATTGAGCCTGGTCTTTAATCGGAGTGATAGGCAGTGAATCAACTGTGGTGAATTCATAACCTTTAGGTGCCTCTTTTTTCTCCTCTTCCTGTGCTGAAACGCCGGCACAGAAGAGGACCAGTGATGCAATAATGAATATTCTTTTCATACTTATTAATGATGATTTTTGTTTTTCGTGATGCCAAATGTATTCTTTTTGCGCCATTCGGCAAAGCATATACCTTGAAAAACGCTATATTCGCGACATATTTATCCATTGGAATCAATGCTTCACTCCTTATATTCTGACGGTAACATCCTGATACAGACTGGAAGATGGATCTCTGCCGGTGACCAGTGTCTGTGTGAGTCGTTTTCGATTCTATCTCATACTGACCCTTTGATTCCGTTCAACGGTCAGATGGAAGTACTGTTGGATAATATCCATAAGTTGGTTGAGAAAGAGGGGGTTCCTGTGCTGATGCGCTTTTTCCTGAGTGACCCCGCCAACCAGACCGTTCAGCTGCGCGAACGTATAGATTTTGACTGCCCCGTGTCAATTATCGGACAGGCTCCTTTGAACGGAACCAAGATCGCGGCAATGGTTTGGTGCCGGCAGTCTGCTGTAATATGCCGTGTAGGAGACAGAATGCACAAAGTGACAGAAAGAGGAGTTGACGAATACTGGTTTACAGGTGGTCTTTCCGATAGTGAAGGTTCGTACAACCAGACAGTTGACCTTCTTGATCAACTGAGCATCGGACTGGAGTCTCAAGGACTTGCACTTGAGACCAACTGTATGCGCACATGGCTCTTCGTTCAGAATATAGATGTCAATTACAAGGGCGTGGTTGACGGCCGTAATACCGTTTTTGATTGTCACGGCCTTACTCCCGATACACATTTTATCGCAAGTACAGGTATTGAAGGATGTACAGCTGATTGCCGGAATAAGGTGATGCTTGATGCCGTAGCCGTTTCGGGTCCCGGCGTCCTGGTAAAATATCTTCACGGAGAGAGTCACTTGAACCGCACATCACAGTATGGCGTTAGGTTTGAGCGCGGTACGGTAGTGGAGTATCCTGACAGGAAACATGTATATATTTCAGGAACTGCCAGCATTGACAATAAGGGCAGGATTCTCCATGAAGGAGATGTTGTGAGCCAGACCAACCGCATGATAGAGAATGTAGAGGTTCTGTTGTCCGAGGCGGGTTGCGGTTTCTCTCAGGTGGGTTCCATGATTGTCTATCTGCGTGATATTGCAGACTATTGTGTGGTAAAGAGAATATTTGACACCCGTTTCCCCGATTGCCCTCGCGTCATCGTGCAGGCTCCTGTCTGCCGTCCGGGTTGGCTGGTTGAGATGGAGTGCATAGCGATATACTAGGATATGGAAAAGGGAGGCTCATCAGTACTGCTTATATACACTGGCGGCACCATCGGAATGAAAGAGGACAGCCGCGGAACTCTCACTCCGTTTGATTTTGACGGACTTATGGAGTTCGTGCCGGAACTTGGCAAGTTTACCTGCAGGATTGACCACTGTTCATTCTCGCCTCTTATTGATTCATCGGATGTTGAACCCTCTATGTGGGCGCGTCTGGCCGAGATAATCCGTGACCGCTATGATGATTATGACGGATTCGTGATTCTGCATGGAACGGATACTATGGCATATTCGGCATCGGCCCTGAGTTTCATGCTTGAGAACCTTTCCAAACCTGTCATCTTTACCGGAAGCCAGCTGCCGGTGGGCCGTCCGCGTACTGACGGCAAGGAAAACCTGATTTCATCGGTCGAGATTGCCGTGGCCAAGAATCCCGATGGTAGCGCTGTTGTACCGGAAGTGTGCATTTTCTTCAACTCGCAGCTTTTGCGCGGTAACCGCAGCACCAAGGCCGACGCTACATCGTTCAACGCATTCCGTTCGCCGAATTATCCGCCTCTGGCAACCGCCGGAATAGATATTCGTTATAACCGCAAGATGATAACGCCTGCCACAGGCAAGCCGTTCGCCATACATACCGATCTTGATACCCGCGTATCAATCCTTAAGGTACATCCGGGCATTACGCCGCAGGTGGTTCGCAATATCCTGCTGGGTCCGGAGACCCGTGCCGTGATAATTGAAACCTACGGATCGGGTAACGCCATATCAAAAGAGTGGTTCATACAGATTGTGCGTGAGGCATCGGCCATGGGCAAGATACTGCTCAATGTAACCCAGTGTCTGGCCGGTACAGTCAATATGGATATCTACGCCACGGGTAGCGCCCTGCGTGATGCAGGTGTGGTATCAGGTGGTGACATGACTACCGAGGCTGCACTTGCCAAACTTTTCTTCCTTATGGGCAGCACAAAAGACAACGGTCAGGTCAAGAGTCTTCTTGACAAGAACATCCGCGGCGGAATTTCCTGATTTAAACTAAAAAAATTTTGTTTTAATAACAAGTTTGATTTTCTTTGCAATAGAACCAATTAATTGAAATTTGTTTTGTTGCAATGAGACGCCTGATTACTTTAACCTTAGCATTGACACTCCTGATCCCGCTTGCAAGCGCAAGGGACGTGGAGGGGCAGGAGGCAAATGAGACTGCCAGCCTTACCGCCGAACTGATGCGGTTTGCGGGCAATATCCACCAGTTCAACAGCATATTCCCTCAGGAGAAGGTCTATCTGCAGTTTGACAATACATCGTACTATACGGGCGAGACCATCTGGTTCAAGGCGTTCGTGGTCAATGCATCGACATTGAAGAGAGCGCAGAGTAAGGTGCTGTACGTGGACTTGATCTCACCCACAGGGGTGCTGCTCAAACAGCAGAAACTTAAGATTGTGGCAGGACAGGCCGATGGCTCGTTCGCACTGATGGACGGATCGACAGAGCAAGCCCGTGAGAAGCGCGGGGTTTTGGAGTATCCCAGCGGATTCTATGAGGTGCGTGCATATACCAGCTATATGCTCAATTTCAGTGATGAGACGGTATTCTCACGCGTGTTTGCCGTATATGAAAAACCCAAGAAGGAGGGCAATTATTATGCAGAGGCTCCTACCATAAGGATCCGATGGGATCAGGCGCCAGAAGAACACAGACCTGAAACTGAGAAACTGCGCAGGATAAACTGTGAATTTTACCCCGAGGGCGGACATCTGGTGAGCGGCAAACCATGCCGCGTGGCCTTTAAGGTAACCGATGAAACAGGGTTCGGAATAGACGCCACCGGTACGCTCGATGATACGGATATAACCTTCAGCACCATTCATGACGGAATGGGTTGGTTTACTTTCACTCCTGCTGAACGAAAGAATAATGTAACCATAACAGCTGGCGGCAAGTCAAAATCATTCAAACTCCCGGAGCCGGAACCGAGTGGTTTGACGCTGCAGGTTGATGCTAAGGAATCAGATGATATCCGGTTGCGCATAGATTGCACTCCGGAGTTGGTTGGGACTACTCTTGGAGTGGCTCTGACCTGCAGGGGAGAAGTTTTTGATTTCTGCACCATACAAACTGCATCTCAGCCGGTAGAGCAATCCATTTCTATGAAGGGTATCCCTGAGGGTGTATGCAGAGTCTATCTTTTTGGACCCGACGGCAATATATACGCCAGTCGTTCAGTCTATCATCACAGCGGTGTAATATCACGACCTCAGATAGAGGTATATGCCGATAAGGACAAATACGAGCCTTTTGAGAAAGTGGCCCTTAAGTTCAGCCTTAAGGATGGACTGGGTAATCCGTTCCGCGACAGGTTCTGTCTGTCGGTGCGTGATGTGCGCGGACAGGGAAATGCCCTGGCCGATGACCTGCGCACATCAATGCTGCTTTCATCAGACCTGAAAGGTTTCATTGAGAATCCTTCGTGGTATTTTGATTCGGAAGATACGGAGCGTGATACCGCTCTTGACCTGCTGATGCTGGTGCAGGGGTGGGAGCGATACGACTGGCAGACCATGACCGGTCAGAAAGAATTCCGTGAGAGGCACCGTATTGAGGAGAACCTTACACTGAACGGCTGGATAATGAATTCGTCGGGCAAGAAACCGATGGACAGCATTGAGGTGCTGGCATCGCTCATTCCCAATGACAAGACTCTTACTGAAACATACTCTTACAGGACTGATTCATCGGGTTATTTCGGGTTTGATATAGGCGCGGAGTTCTACGATAAGGCCAAGTTCTCAATCAGCGCCCAACCCAAAAGGAAACGTCTTATTGGACCCGATGCCCGTATCGTGTTTGACCGCTCGCTATCTCCAACTATACGTGCGTACCAGCCGCAGGAACTTATTTTCACGGGATTGTCATCGGCCGCAAAGAAAAAGGGTATAAAAGATGAACTTACTCTTCAAGAAGAGCTTGAAACAGTAATCAGCAAGGACAGAGGTATTGTGTTGCCCGAGGTGGATATTGAAGAAGAGCGTATGTATGTGGATTACTTTACGTTCAAGGCATATGATGTTGTAAAGGATGTGGAGGTGGAATTGGACAAGGGAGACTACTCAACAGATTTTATGGGTTATATGCTTGAAAAGGGTTATAATGTCAATATAGAATGGGATGAAGATAAATCGGAAACTTGTATTGATTTAATCAATGGATACGAACCTTTCTTCTATCTGCACAATAATAACCGCTATTTGTATTTTGGCGTTTACGAGAATCCCTTGACACTGGAATCTCAGGATATAAAAAGCATCATAGTTTTTGATCGTCCCATGTATATGTCGGATATAATAATGCAATGTCCTCTGTTTCAAAGTAGTCAACAATTTCAGGATACTATTAACAGACTGTTGATAGATGGTGGACCGATGGCACTCATTGAATATATGAATCAGCGCCTTCTCCTGGTTGATGTCCAGGTCAAAGAGCTTGGCGAGTTGAGCACCAGGGATAAAATATTCAATATAAACAAGCGTATTACTACTGTTGACGGTTACTCCCGTCCGTATGCGTTCTACTCGCCGCAATATCCTGATGGCCCCATTCCCGGCGATGTGGATTACCGCCGCACACTTTATTGGAATCCTAACGTGGTGACTGACTCAACCGGAACAGCCCGGGTGGAGTTCTACAACAACTCCTACAGCACCCGATTCAACATAAGCGGCGCCGGCATCACTGCTTCGGGCGTTCCCTACATCCTTAACCAGAACTGGTGACATTGGGAATCATTCCCGATGCCACCAGTCTTGTTGGTTCTGATATTGCTTAGGCTTTTGAGAACTGGTCTTTGCTTACTCCGCAGATGGGGCAAACCCAATCTTCGGGGAGGTCCTCAAATGCTGTGCCGGGGGCTATGCCGCTGTCCGGATCACCTGTTGCGGGATCGTATTCGTATCCGCAGACATCACAAATGTACTTACTCATATCGGTTAATGGTTGTTGGTTAGGGTCTTAACGGGTTTAGGTCTGATTTGAACCACTCTATGAACTTGCCGATGCCTTCGTGAAGGGTGGTTGAGGGCTTATAACCACACTCGCGCTCCAGCTTGGAGGTATCGGCATAGGTCTTGAGCACATCGCCCTGCTGCATGGGCAGGAATATCTTGTTTGCCTCAATGCCTAGTGCAGTCTCAATCTCGTTTATGAAATCCATCAGCTGCACGGGTTTGGAGCAACCTATATTATATACTTTCCAAGGCACGTTGTTGGGGCATTGCTCTGCTATGGGCTGGCGGTCTATCACTTGAATGGTTCCTTCTACTATATCATCTATATAGGTGAAGTCGCGGCTCAGGTTACCGTTGTTGAATACTTTGATAGGCTCGCCTTTGCTGATGGCTGTTGCAAACAGCATCGGTGCCATATCGGGACGTCCCCAGGGGCCATAGACGGTGAAGAACCTTAAGCCTGTGGTGGGCAGACCGTAGAGCTTGCTGTAAGAGTGAGCCATAAGCTCGTTGGCTTTCTTGGTGGCGGCGTACAGGCTTACGGGATTATCCACGCGGTCATCCTCGCTGAACGGAACCTTATCATTCATACCATAGACCGATGATGACGATGCATACACCAGATACTTGACATCGTTGTGGCGGCAGCACTCAAGTATGTTCATGAATCCCACCAGATTGCTGTCCAGATAAGCATAGGGGTTGGTTATGGAATAACGTACTCCTGCCTGGGCAGCCAGGTTGACCACTACGTCAAACTTTTCCTGCTGGAAAAATTCGGCCATCTGACCGCGGTCAGCCAGGTCCATCTTTATGAAACGGTAGTTCGGGAACAGAGTGCTTTCGCGGATTGAACCGTCAATGAATCGTCCGCTGTGTGATATTATGCCGCATTGGGTAAGACGCCCCAGCTTGAGACGTACATCATAATAATCATTGATATTGTCAAGTCCGACAACCTCATCGCCGCGCTGGGCAAGACGGTATGCCAGTTTTGAGCCTATGAATCCGGCTGCTCCCGTTACAAGTATCTTCATCCTTTTTGTGTTTGTTGTGCAAAGATACAAAAAGCGAGCAATTGCACCATTTTGCAGAAGCAGAACTATCAGCTTTTGGAGCATCAGTGAAACAGCGTTAAGCGTAGAGCCCCGGAGGATCCCGTTAAGAACGGCGCTTCGTTTAACGACGGTTAGGCTCCGAAGGGGACTAAAACGGAGGCGTTCGCCGTTTAGGGTCCGTAAGGGCTCGGAGTAGCTGTGGAACGTTGTCTCCAAAAGCTGATAGTTCTGCTTCTGACAAAATGTATGTAGTATGCCGTGATTTGTGCATATTTATGCTCAAAATGGCATTTTTTGTACTTGATTTCAGCCATTATGCATAACATTTTGAATTTTTTACATTATTAACATGAAAATAATTGCGTATTATTTTGTCTGTTTTGTTGACAAATGGTAACTTTGCAAACGCTTTTAGTAACAAAATCACATAATATACAAAATATTTGCAAAAACTATGGACAAGCAGGTAAAGAATTACGTTGAGAAATTCATGGCTGAGCTTATAGCCAAGAATCCGGGCGAGAAGGAATTCCATCAGGCCGTTAGCGAGGTCGTGGAGAGTGTTGCACCTTATATTCTTCAGAATCCTTACCTCATTGATCAGAAGATCATGGAGCGTATCGTGGAGCCTGAGAGAGTTATCATGTTCCGTGTACCTTGGATGGACGATAAAGGTGAGATTCATGTAAACCGCGGTTTCCGCGTTCAGATGAACAGTGCCATTGGCCCGTACAAAGGTGGTGTACGTTTCCACTCAAGCGTTAACCTGAGCATCATGAAGTTCCTTGCTTTCGAGCAGACCTTCAAGAACAGCCTTACCACACTGCCTATGGGTGGTGCCAAGGGTGGTTCAGACTTCAGCCCGCGCGGCAAGTCAGACGCTGAGGTAATGCGTTTCTGCCAGAGCTTCATCAACGAGCTTTATCGTCATATCGGTCCTGACACCGACGTTCCCGCTGGTGATATAGGTGTAGGTGGCCGTGAGGTTGGTTTCATGTTCGGTCAGTACAAGAAGCTCAAGAACGAGTGGACCGGAACTTATACCGGTAAGGGTCAGTGCTGGGGCGGTAGCCTGCTGCGTCCCGAGGCAACCGGTTACGGTGCTTGCTACTTTGCACAGGATATGCTTGCTACACGCGGCAAGAGCTTCAAGGATCAGACAGTCGTTATCTCAGGTTCAGGTAACGTTGCACAGTATGCTGCCGAGAAGGCAATGCGTCTGGGTGCCAAGGTTGTTACCTTCTCTGATTCGAACGGTTACATCTACGATCCCGAGGGCATGACCGAGGAGAAGATCGCTTATGTAAAGAACCTCAAGAACGTTATCCGTGGACGTATCAAGGAGTATGTAAAGCAGTATCCTAACGCCAAGTACTTTGAGGGCGAGCGTCCTTGGGGCGTTAAGTGCGACATCGCTATGCCTTGCGCTACTCAGAACGAGATCGAGCTTAAGGATGCTGAGAAGCTGGTTGCCAACGGTTGCTACTGCGTAACTGAGGGTGCCAACATGCCTACCACTCCCGATGCAATCGCTCTGTTCCAGAAGAACAAGATGCTGTACTCACCCGGTAAGGCTTCTAACGCCGGTGGTGTATCAACTTCAGGTCTTGAGATGTCACAGAACTCAATGAGACTTAAGTGGACTGCCGAGGAGGTTGACGAGAAACTGCATCGTATCATGTCAGATATCCACGCTGCCTGCGTTAAGTATGGTACCGAGGAGGATGGCTACATCAACTATGTGAAGGGCGCCAACATCGCCGGCTTCATCAAGGTTGCAAATGCTATGTGCGAGCAGGGACTTGTATAAATCCTAACAAATTGATAATTTTGGGCTGGCTTAACTGAAAGCCGGCCCAATTTTTTTACAGGATGGCAGAAAACGAACGTAATCAAACGGTACTCATGGCCAGGAGGATAAAAAGGATACTCCTGGTATGCAACAATTATGACAGCTACTCACTAGAGGAGGACGGTCATATTGAGGCACAGATTGCACAGGACTATGCGGAGTTGAACTTGAGTAACCCGCCAGACATAGTACGTGTATCGACCACGGTCGAGGCCTTGGAACTTGCCAAGTCCGATATGTCATTTGACCTGGTTATCACCATGTACAATGTGGGCGAGGTTGATGTGTTTGATTTCTCAAAGCAGATGAAGGAGATAGCCCCTGATACTCCTATTGTACTCTTGACTACTTTCTCGCGTGAAATCTATAATCGCTTGCAGGATCGTGCAAACAGTGCTATAGACTGGTTCTTCTGCTGGAACAACTCAACAGACCTGATCATTGCCATAATCAAGCTGCTTGAGGACCGCATGAATGCCGAGCACGATATATTGGAGGAGGGCGTCCGCGCCATACTTCTGATTGAGGACTCGGTGCGTTACTACTCCACCTATCTGCCTGTACTTTACAAACTGGTTCTTCAGCAGAACAGCGAGGCCATCCGTGATACCCTGAACGAGAAGCAGCAGACTTTGCGCAAGCGCTCACGCCCCAAGATCCTTATGGCTACCTGCTACGATGAGGCGGTTGAACTTTACGAGCGTTACAAGCAGAATATACTGGGAGTGATATCGGACATAGGATTCGTAATCCATAAGGACGATGCTCCCGAGCAGGAGAAACTGGATGCAGGTATAGACCTTTGCAACCATATACATGCCGATAATCCCACCATGCCCATACTGATGCAGTCGTCACAGGAGAGTATGCGTGAGGTTGCCGAGCAGTTGGGTGTGGGCTTTGTGGTAAAGACCTCCAAGACTCTTACCCATGACCTTTCAGAGTATATAGGCCGTGAGTTTGGATTCGGCGATTTTGTGGTGACTGATCCCAATACGGGTGAGGAACTTCTTCGTGCCAGTGACCTGTACGGATTCGAGAAGATCATCAAGAATATATCGGACCGCGATTTCCGTCGTTTGTCCGATAAGAACTATATTTCCCGATGGCTGTTCGCACGCGGTCTGTTTGCCCTTGGCAAGCAGTTGCGTCCGCTCACCATCCATAATGATGCCGAGCTGCCGGAAATACGTCGTATCAACCTAAAGATGATACATGATTTCCGTCTCAACCAGGGAGTGGGCGTTGTGGCCCGGTTTGATCCCAAAACTTATAATGATACAATAAGGTTTGCGCGTCTGGGTAATGGCTCGCTAGGCGGCAAGGCTCGTGGTCTGGCCTTCCTTAACCACATACTTGTTAAGTACGATATGTTTGACAAGTATGAGGATGTTCGTATCACTACACCCCGTACGCTTGTCATCACCACCGAGTATTTTGACCGGTTCATCATTGATAACGGCTTGCAGTACGTCATCAACTCGGACATATCGGACGATGAGATTCTGGCCGAGTTTGTGGCATCGACCCTGCCTCGTGACCTGATAGACAACCTTAAGGTATTCATTCATAATATCCGCAAGCCGCTTGCCGTACGCTCGTCGTCCAAGCTTGAGGATTCCTATTATCAGCCGTTTGCCGGAGTCTATTCAACATATATGATTCCGCGCACCGATAATGAGGACCAGCAGTTGCGCCTGCTCTCAAAGGCTATCAAGAGCGTATATGCATCAATTTTCTACGCATCTTCACGTAGCTACATAACTGCTACGGCAAATGTGATATCGGAGGAGAAGATGGCTATCATACTGCAGGAGATATGCGGCAGCAGTGACCAGGGTTATTTCTTCCCGACGCTGTCCGGTGTGGCCCGTTCGGTCAATTTCTATCCGATAGGCCATGAGAAGGCCGAGGATGGTATCGTTAAGGTTGCGTTCGGACTGGGTAAGGCTGTGGTTGACGGTGATCAGGTGCTGCGTTTCTCGCCAAAGTATCCCAAGCACGTGCTGCAGACATCGACCGTTGAGCAGACCATGACCGAAACTCAAAAGTCCATGTTCGCCCTGAACCTCAAGCCCGAAAAGTTCACCACATCAATCGATGACGCCGTGAACCTGGAGCGCATAAGCATAGCTGACTGCGAGAAGTTCCGCAACCTGAAGCATGTAGTCAGTACCTTTGATCTGGAGAATCAGCGAATGGTGGATTCGGTATATCCGACCGGCCCCCGATTCGTGACATTCGCCCAGATGCTCAAATACAAGACCTTCCCGCTTGCCGAGATTGTTGATGAACTGCTTGACATAGCCCGCAAAGAGATGAAATGCGGCGTCGAGATAGAGTTCGCGGCCGATCTTGACCGCGGCGGTGATCCCAATAAACTTCCCAAGTTCAATGTCCTGCAGATACGTCCCATATCAGTTGACAGCCGCAACGTGGATGTTGACTGGGACGAGATTGATACTGACGGCGCCCTGCTTAAGTCAGAGAGTGCATTGGGAACTGGCTGGATCAAGGGCCTGACGGATGTCATCTACCTTAAAAAAGATGTGTTCGATACCCAGAAAACAGTCCAAATGGCGCGTGAACTGACCGCAATGAACGGCCGTATGCGCACCGAAGGTCTTAATTATGTGCTGATAGGTTACGGACGATGGGGTTCAAGCATACCATCACTGGGCGTACCAGTGCAGTGGGGAGACATATCGGAAGCAAAGGTGATTGTGGAGTGCAGCCTTGAGGATTTCCGAGTGGATCCCAGCCAGGGTACACATTTCTTCCAGAATCTGACATCGTTCAATGCCGGATACATAAACGTTGATCCGTACTCGGGTAGGGGTGATGTCTTTGATTATGACGTGCTTGAAAAACTGCCTGCCGTGGAGGAGACAGAGTTCCTGCGTCACGTCAGGTTCGATCGCGAGCTGGAAATATGTATTGACGGCCGCAACAACAAGGCAATGGTAAAGTAACAAAACAATATGCTAACGTTCGTGATAGCTTTGATAGTCCTGGTTTTGGGCTATGTGTTCTACGGAAAATTCATTGAGCGTCTTTTCGGGGCTGACCCTAACCGCGATGTGCCCGCCAAGAGCATGGCCGACGGTGTGGATTATATCGCTATGCCCACCTGGAAGGCTTACATGATCCAGTTCCTTAACATTGCAGGTCTTGGCCCGATATTCGGCGCCATAATGGGTGCCAAGTTCGGAACGGCATCTTACCTGTGGATTGTTTTTGGAACAATCTTTGCAGGTAGCGTTCATGACTATCTGTCGGGAATGATATCCATGCGTCACGGAGGCGAGAGCCTGCCGCAACTGATTGGCCGATATCTGGGCAGTCCCATTCAGAAGGTGTTTATCATTTTCTCTATGGTCCTGCTTATTCTTGTGGGTGCCGTGTTCGTATCACAGCCCGCCGATATCCTGGCTCGTCTCACACCCGATAAGATGGGTGTTAACTGGTGGATTTGCATAATATTCATTTATTACCTGATTGCAACGCTGTTCCCCATTGACAAGATCATAGGCAAGTTTTATCCAATATTCGGTGCAGCCCTGCTGTTCATGGCCTTTGGCATTATGATTGCCCTGCTTGTGAACCGTCCTGAACTGCCCGAGATTTGGAATGGATTCGGAACAAAATATGATAAGAACCCCATCTTCCCCATGATGTTCATATCAATTGCCTGTGGTGCCATAAGCGGATTCCATGCAACCCAGTCACCTCTTATGGCCCGTTGCATGACCAATGAGACAAAGGGACGTATAGTATTCTACGGCGCAATGATTTCCGAGGGTATCGTGGCACTTATCTGGGCTGCCGCCGCCACCGCATACTTTGGCGAGCACGGTACGGATCAGGGCGCTGCCGCAATCGTGCTTGAAATATCCAAGACCTGGCTGGGTAAAGTGGGTGGCCTGCTTGCCGTGCTTGGTGTTGTAGTCGCTCCCATCTCATCGGGCGATACTGCCCTGCGCTCGGCACGATTGATCATTGCCGATTTCTTCCATATCAAGCAGAAATCCATTGGCAGTCGTCTTGCAATCAGTATTCCGCTGTTCATTATCACTTTTGGCGCACTGTTTTACAGCCTGCGTGACAAGGAGGGTTTCAATATCATATGGCGTTACTTTGCATGGTCCAACCAGACTCTTGCGGTGTTCACTCTGTGGGCAGTTACGGTTTATCTGACGCAGCATAAGAAGAATGTCTTGGTTACTCTTATCCCGGCCATGTTCATGACCGTTGTTACCGTGACCTACATCTTCATGGCTCCCGAGGGGTTCCGTTTGGCTCCATGGATTGCTTACATTATTGCCGGTGTAGTAACATTGGCATTCCTGATTATTTATCTATTCTGGAAACGTCGTTTTGACAAACAAAATATCGCACAATGAAAGAACCATTTGTTATAACCATCAGCCGCACGGTAGGCTCGGGCGGTAGAACCATCGGCCGTAAACTGGCCGAAAAGTTGGGTGTACGTTTCAGTGACAAGGAGCTCATTGATGCGCTCCAAGCAAAACTCAACCTTTCCGCAAGCAGTATAGAGGAACTTAAGGGAAAGAAGAAGCGTTGGCTGGATGATTTCATTCAGCTTGTGGCTCCGGTGCCCATGAGCGGTCTTCTGGTTGACGGCGAGAGTGATTATATCAGCGAGTATAACTCATCACTCAGTGTGAATGATGTGTTTGAGGCCGAGAAGGAGATCCTTAACGGTATTGCCGATCAGGGGTCATGTGTTATTGCCGGCCGTTCCGGTTTCTTTGTACTCAAGGACCGTCCCAACAAGGTTGACATCCTTATTACCGCATCGCGCGAGAACCGTATTGCCCGCATCATGAGCAAGCAGAACCTTTCCCGCGAGAAAGCCATTGAGGTTATTGAAAGTGTCGACAAGGCCCGTGACAACTATGTGCTCCGCTACACCGGCCAGAGCCGTTACGATGCCCGCAACTACCACATCGTCCTCAATATGGATTACATCACCGAGGATAAGGCGGTGGAACTGATACTCTCGTATTTGGGCAAGTGAACAGGTAGTAATAAAAAGCTTTAAATTGCAAAGTCCACTTTGCAAAATGTGGATTTTTGTAGTATCTTTGCGGTCCGTGCACACGAGTGCGCGGGCGCGCTATTTATATGGAACAGTTTTTCAGGACACATGACTATCTGGTTGAGCACTTGCAGGCATCTGTAAGGCGTGACCTCATGGACGAGATTGACTGGTCCAGCCGTATGATCGGTATCAAGGGTACACGCGGGGTGGGTAAGACCACTTTCCTGCTGCAGTATGCCAAGGAGAAGTTTGGTCGTGACCGTTCATGCCTGTATATCAACATGAACAACTTCTATTTCCAGGGTCACGGTATAGCCGAGTTTGCGGGCGAGTTCCATAAGCTGGGCGGCAAGGTTCTGCTCATTGACCAGGTGTTCAAGCACCCCGATTGGAGCAAGGAACTGCGCAAGTGCTATGATATGTATCCCGACCTTAAGATCATCTTTACCGGTTCATCGGTGATGCGTCTTAAAGAGGAGAATCCTGAACTGAACGGAATCGTAAGTTCATACAACCTGCGCGGATTCTCGTTCCGTGAGTTCCTGAACCTTAAGGCAGGCACCGCCTTCAAGGCACATCGCCTTGATGACATACTCAAGAATCATATCCAGATAGCACAGGAGGTTCTGCAGCAGGTAAATCCGCTGGAGTATTTCCAGGATTACCTGCATCACGGATTCTATCCGTTCTTCCTGCAGCAGCGCAACTACTCCGAGAACCTGCTCAAGACCATGAACATGATGATGGAGGTGGATATCCTGCTCATCAAGCAGATTGACCTTAAGTATCTGGCCAAGATCAAGAAACTGTTCTACATGATGGCGGTGCAGGGGACATCGGCCCCCAATGTAAGCCAGCTGGCTGCGGAGACCGAGACATCACGCGCCACCGTAATGAACTATATCAAGTATCTGGCCGATGCCAGGCTCATCAATATGGTTTACGCCAAGGGTGAGAGTTTCCCCAAGAAACCGTGCCGTGTGCTGATGCATAACTCGAACCTGATTTACACCATCTATCCTCCGCGTCAGGACCGTCAGGATGTGATTGATACCTTCTTTGTGAACTCCATGTGGAAGGATCATGTAGTGCACAAGGGCGCAAAGGGATGGTCGTTTCTGGTTGACGGAGGCGTGAATTTCAAGGTCTCAACCGCTGAGGGTAAAACACGCCAGCAGGCCGATTCATTCTATGCGGTTGACGGACTGGATATGGGACATGACAACGTTATTCCGTTGTGGATGTTCGGAATGCTTTATTGAAACACAAGATTTTCAACAACATAATAAACTATGGCAAAGAAATTTATCACTTGTGATGGTAACGAGGCTGCTGCTCATGTGAGCTATATGTTCTCGGAGGTAGCCGCTATCTACCCCATCACCCCGTCATCACCTATGGCGGAGCATGTTGACGAGTGGGCCGCACGTGGTCGCAAGAACCTCTGGGGCCAGACAGTCACAGTTCAGGAAATGCAGTCTGAGGCAGGTGCCGCAGGTGCAGTGCACGGTTCACTTCAGGCCGGTGCTCTGACAACCACCTTCACCGCTTCTCAGGGTCTTCTGCTGATGATTCCTAATATGTACAAGATTGCCGGTGAGCTGATTCCTTGCGTGTTCGATGTATCGGCCCGCACATTGGCATCTCATGCTCTTTGCATCTTCGGTGACCATCAGGATGTTATGGCTTGCCGCCAGACAGGTTTCGCAATGCTTTGCGAGGGATCTGTTCAGGAGGTAATGGATATGACAGCTGCTGCTCACCTTGCTTCATTGGAGACCTGCGTTCCCTTTGTGAACTTCTTTGACGGTTTCCGTACATCACACGAGTATCACAAGATTGAGCTTCTGGATCAGGAGGATGTCCGTCCTCTGGTTAAAGAGGAGTATATCAAGCGTTTCCGTGATCGCGCTATGTCACCTGAGCGTCCTATTACACGCGGTACTGCCGAGAACCCCGAGACATTCTTCACACACCGTGAGGCCAGCAACCCCTACTATGATGCAGTTCCTGAAGTAGTAGAGAAGTACCTGGGCGAACTCTCAAAGATTACTGGCCGTGAGTATCATCTGTTCTCATACTATGGTGCAAAGGATGCTGACCGCATGATCATCCTGATGGGTTCTGCTACCGATGCAGCCCGTGAGGCTATTGACTACCTGAACGCCAACGGCCAGAAGGTAGGTATGATCTCAGTTCATCTGTATCGTCCGTTCTCAGTTAAGCATCTTCTTGCTGCAGTCCCCAAGACTGTAAAGCGCATTGCCGTTCTGGATCGTACAAAGGAGCCCGGCGCAAACGGCGAACCTCTGTACCTGGATGTCAAGGATGCTTACTACGATGTTCAGGATCGTCCTCTCATCGTTGGCGGCCGCTACGGTCTGGGTTCACACGATACCACTCCCGCTCAGATCATCAGCGTATTCAACAACCTGGCTATGCCCGAGCCCAAGAACCACTTCACCATCGGTATTGTTGATGATGTTACATTCACATCACTTCCTCCGGTTGAGGAGATCGCACTTGGCGGTGCCGGCATGTTCCAGGCTAAGTTCTATGGCCTTGGTGCCGACGGTACTGTAGGTGCCAACAAGAACTCAGTAAAGATCATCGGTGATAACACTGACAAGTATTGCCAGGCTTACTTCTCATATGACTCAAAGAAGTCAGGAGGTTTCACCTGCTCACATCTGCGCTTTGGTGACACCCCCATCCGTTCAACATATCTGGTAACCACACCTAACTTCGTTGCATGCCACGTTCAGGCTTACCTGCACATGTACGATGTTACACGCGGTCTGCAGAAGAACGGTCAGTTCCTGCTCAATACCATCTTTGAGGGCGACGAGCTGGAGAAGTTCATGCCTAACAAGGTAAAGCGTTACTTCGCTAAGAACAATATCACTGTTTATACCATCAACGCTACCAAGATAGCTCAGGAGATTGGTCTGGGTAACCGTACCAACACCATCCTCCAGTCTGCTTTCTTCCGCATCACAGAGGTTATACCTGTAGAACTCGCAGTTGAGAAGATGAAGGCTGCAGCCCTGAAGTCTTACGGAGCAAAGGGTCAGGATGTTGTAGACCTGAACTATGCCGCTATCGATCGTGGTGGTGAGTACAAGCAGTTCACAGTTAAGCCCGAGTGGGCTAACCTTCCCGATGATGAGGCTAAGGCCGATGATGCTCCTGCATTCGTTAAGGAGTTGGTTCGTCCCATCAACGCCCAGGCCGGTGACCTTCTGCCCGTCAGTGCATTTGCCAAGAACGGCACAGCCGACGGTTCATGGATGGTGGGCACCGCTGCTTACGAGAAGCGTGGTGTAGAGGCATTCGTGCCTGCTTGGAACAAAGACAACTGTATCCAGTGTAACCAGTGTGCATATATCTGTCCTCACGCTGCCATCCGTCCGTTCGTTCTGACCGATGACGAGCTCAAGGGCTTTGATAACCTTGATACCATTGAGATGAAGGCTCCCGCCGCAATGAAGGGTATGCACTTCGTCATGGAGACTTCTGTTCTTGACTGCCTTGGCTGCGGCAACTGCGCCGACATCTGCCCGGGTAACCCCAAGACCGGCAAGGCTCTTACAATGGTTCCGTTCAACCCCGATGCAGCCGATATGAAGAAGATGGCTGCCGATTGGGACAAACTGGTTAAGATTCCTTCAAAGCAGGATCTGGTTGATATCAAGAGCAATGTTAAGAACTCACAGTTCGCTCAGCCTCTGTTTGAGTTCTCAGGCGCTTGCTCAGGTTGCGGTGAGACTCCGTACGTCAAGTTGCTCTCACAGCTGTTCGGTGACCGTCAGATGATTGCCAACGCTACCGGTTGCTCATCAATCTATTCAGCTTCAATACCTTCAACTCCTTACACCAAGAACGAGAAGGGTCAGGGTCCTGTATTCAACAACTCACTGTTTGAGGACTTCTGCGAGTTCGGTTTGGGTATGGCTCTGGGTAACAAGAAGATGAAAGAACGTGTTGCCAAACTGCTCCAGGAGATGATAGATTCCGATAAGACCAGTGCCGAGTACAAGGAGCTGGCTCAGGAGTGGATTGCCAATAAGGAGGATGCCGACAAGACCAAGGAGATTGCTCCCAAGCTGCGTGCATGCATCGCTGAGAGCGCTGCCAAGGGTTGCCCCACCTGCAAAGAACTGCAGACTCTTGACCACTACCTGGTTAAGCGTTCACAGTGGATCATCGGTGGTGACGGTGCATCATACGATATAGGTTACGGTGGTCTTGATCACGTAATTGCCAGCGGTGAGGATGTAAATATCCTGGTACTTGATACCGAGGTTTACTCAAATACCGGCGGTCAGGCATCGAAGGCTACTCCTCTGGGTGCCATCGCACAGTTCGCCGCTCAGGGTAAGCGCATCCGCAAGAAGGATCTTGGTATGATCGCTACCACTTACGGTTATGTATACGTTGCTCAGATTGCAATGGGCGCCGATCACGCACAGTGTCTCAAGGCTATTCGCGAGGCTGAGGCTTGGCACGGTCCTTCAATCATCATCGCTTACGCTCCATGTATCAACCACGGTCTTAAGGCCAAGGGCGGTATGGGTAAGAGCCAGGCCGAGGAGAAGAAGGCTGTCGAGTGCGGTTACTGGCACTTGTGGCGTTACAATCCCGCTCTCATCGAGGAGGGTAAGAATCCGTTCTCACTCGACTCTAAGGAGCCTAACTGGGAGAACTTCCACGACTTCCTGATGGGTGAGGTACGTTACCTCTCAGTTAAGAAGGCATATCCCAACGAGGCCGAAGAGCTCTTTGCTGAGGCACAGCGTATGGCTAAGCTCCGTTATCAGAGCTACATCCGCAAGACTCAGGAGCAGTGGTCAGCTGAGTAACAATCGGCTGTAACAAAAAAGCACACAAAGGGGACTGTCCCCTTTGTGTGCTTTTTTGTTTTGATTGGGTCTTTATGAGATTGCGATGCTTTGGACGGCCTGAGCTTGCTTTTCGGCAGGCATCTTGGGTACGTTGATTGTCAGTACACCGTTCTCAACCTTTGCTGAGATTTTCTCGCGGTCTGCATCGTCGGGCAGGATATAGCTCTGATTGAACTCCTGATATGAGAACTCGCGACGTATGTAGTTGCGGTGCTTGTCCTCCTTGTTGTCCTCGTTCTTGCGGACCATTGAGATTGACATTACGCCATCGTTGTCAACCTGCAGGTTAAGTTCCTCTTTCTTGAGACCCGGAACAGCGAACTCAAGTTCGTAGTTCTTCTCGTTCTCGATGACGTTCAGTGCCGGTACGCTGGCTGCGGTGCGGGTAGTGAACCAATCATCATTCATAAAATCGTTGAACAGACTGGGTAACCAATTCTGGTTGTAGTTCTGATTTCTTCTTGCGAGTAACATAGTTGTAACCTCCTATACTTTAAATTAAACATATCTTTTTTAGTGCCTCCCTTGCGGGTTGGCTTCGCAGTATAGAAGACAAATGCAGTGCCAATAAAAAACGCATGACATTTTGTCATGCGTTCATGTTTTTAGTCTGACAAGCTGTCAAAGCTCGGCCAGCGGAGTGGACCAAATGTCACCGGAAAGGTGCTTGCGCTCATCGTCAATCTTGAGCAATGCCTTACGGATATCGCTGTCCAGAGCATGATCAAGATCACAATATCCATCGGAATTGATTGCTGACAGAACCTTTACAACCGTGATGTTGTGTGAATCGGTTGCAGGTACGTATGCGGGCTCGCGTTCATCGGACTGCATGACAACTTCCAGCAGACCCGATTCTATAAGTAGGTCGATTGACGCTATTACGTAACGGAGCGGAATATGTAATTCTTCACCAAGTTCCTTGCGTGTGAATGCCGGTTTGTGGAGATTGAACCGCTTGCATATGCATGCCATAACCATAAGGCAGTAGAAATCCTGATGACGGCGGCTTATCTTGTCGGGCTCCTTAAAGTAGTTGAAGTTGTCGTTGTTCTGGCTTACGTATGCCAGCTCACAACCAAACAGTATGATTGACCATGAGATATTGAGCCAGAAGAGGAACAGCGGCAGGGCGGCAAAACCTCCGTAGATGGCGTTGTAACTTGAGAGTGACAACTGGCCTTTAAAGTAGAGGTACTGCAAAACCTGGAACAGGCATCCTGCTATGAATCCCGGTATGAGGGCATATTTGAACTTTACCTTGGTGTTTGGCATGAACATGTAGAATCCCGTAAAAATAAAACCGGCAACCAAATAAGGCAGGGCAGCTATGAGGAACTGTACGAATCCTCCCAATAGCACATACCCTTCCATATCTTCGAGAATATCTTTGGTGAGCACGGAAAGACCGCTAAGGCAGATGATACCTATCGGGATAAGCAGTATGAGCGAGAAATAATCGGTTATCTTACGCCCCATACCGCGAGCCTGCTTGACATGCCAGATCAGGTTCAGGTTGGTTTCAATGCCATCGGCCAGTGAATAAACCGAGAAGAGCAGGAACAACAGGCCGATACCTACGAATGCGCCGCTTGAAACGTACTGCATGTAGCCGTCAATGAACTGCATCACGGTATTAAGTGACTCATTCTCGCCGATGATACCGTTTTCAAGCAGACTGGTTACGATATTCTCAAAGCCGAAACCGCGAGCTACGGCAAATATCAGAGCCAGGATAGGAACAATTGCAAAAAGAGTGGAGTAGGTGAGTGCTGCAGCCTTGGTCATTACCTTGTCATCAAGGAAAGTGCGGATGGCTATAACTACGACTTTTACTGTGTTGCCGATTGCGCGGCGCAGAGGTCCTTTCTGATAAAATTCAAATGACCAGATGTCCTTTGTAACGAAAACGGTGAGACGCTCTATAAGCGCCTTGAGCTTGCCTTCTTTCTTCTCAGCCATAAAGCATTACGATTAGTTAAGGGCAAAAATAGTCAATTATCTTGAAAAATGATACAAAAGGGGCCTGACCCCAATTGTATCATTTTTAGAGTTTATCTGCGAGGAAGCGGCCGGTGTAGGATTCGGGGCAGGCGGCAACCTGTTCGGGGGTGCCGCACACTACCAGATGACCGCCGCGCTCGCCGCCTTCGGGACCCAGGTCAATCACGTGATCGGCACATTTTATCACGTCCATGTTGTGCTCAATGATGATTACGGTGTGGCCGCGACGTATCAGCGCATCGAATGATTCCAGCAGTTTGCGTATATCATGGAAATGCAGACCTGTGGTGGGTTCATCAAAGATGAATATGGTGGGGGCTGTTTTTTCCAGACTAAGGAAATAAGCCAGCTTTACGCGTTGGCTCTCACCGCCGGACAAAGTTGATGATGATTGTCCCAGTTTGACGTAACCCAGACCAACCTGACGCAGCGGCTCCAGTTTCTTGACTATACGGCGTTCAGCGGGATCATTGGATGAGAAGAATTCGACTGCCTGGTTTACGGTCATCTCCAGTATATCCCAGATATTCTTGCCCTTATAAGTTACTTCGAGCACATCGTTCTTGAAACGGTGCCCGTGACAGCTCTCGCACACCATCTGCAGGTCTGACATGAACTGCATCGATACAGTCACAACGCCTTCGCCCTTACACTCCTCGCAGCGTCCGCCCTCTGAGTTGAATGAGAAATGTGTTGGCCTGTAACCCATCTGATGCGACAGCGGCTGATCGGCAAACAGCTTGCGTATCTCATCGTATGCTTTGACATAAGTGACCGGGTTGGAGCGGGTAGTCTTGCCTATCGGGTCCTGATCCACAAACTCTACGGCACTTACCATCCGGGTATCGCCTTCAATGCCCATGCATTCGCCGGGACGCTCACCCGATTCGCCGTAAATATTCTTAAGGTGGCGGTATAGCACGTCACGCACAAGCGTACTCTTGCCTGATCCGCTCACACCCGTAACAACCGTCATCACGTTGAGCGGGAACTTTACGTCAATGCCGTCCAGGTTGTTCTGGCGTGCACCTTTTACAAGTATGTAGTTGTTCCACGGACGGCGTGACGCAGGCACCGGAATGCACTCTTCGCCTGTAAGATATTTTACAGTCCAGCTGTTGGTTTTGCTCTCGAGTTGGTTGGTCGGTCCCTGATATATTATCTCACCGCCGTGACGTCCGGCCTCCGGACCTACGTCAATTATATAGTCCGATGCACGGATAATCTCCTCGTCATGCTCCACTACAACCACGGTGTTGCCAATCTCCTGCAACTGACGCAGCACCTTGATAAGTTTTGCAGTATCGCGGCTGTGAAGTCCTATGCTGGGCTCATCGAGAACATACAGCGAGCCCATCAGGCTGCTGCCCAGTGAAGTGACCAGATTGATTCGCTGGCTCTCGCCACCTGACAGTGTACTGCTGGCGCGGTTCAGGGTAAGATACTCCAGACCTACATCAAGCATAAACTGTATGCGGCTGTTTATCTCTATGAGCAGGCGTTTTGCAGCCTTTGCCTCATGCTCCGGAAGCTTAAGATTGTCAAAGAATTTCTTAAGCTCCGATATGGGCATCTCAACCAGCTCATTTATATTCTTTCCGCCCACCTTAACGTAGCTTGCCTCCTTGCGCAGGCGTGTTCCGTGGCAGTCGGGGCAGGTGGTCTTTCCGCGATATCTGGCCAGCATTACGCGGTACTGAATCTTGTACTGGCTCTTCTCCAACATACGGAAGAAGTTATCAATACAGGTCTCTTCCCAGCCGCGCTCGTCAATGCCGCGTCCGCTTCCGTGCCACAGGTAATCTTTTTGCTCCTGAGTTAGTTGATAATATGGCGTGAAAATTGGGAAATCATGCTCCTGGGCGTGCAGGATAAAGTCATCCTTCCACCCGGTCATAACATCGCCGCGCCAGCAAACCACAGCGCCGTCGTAAACGCTAAGTGCGCGGTTGGGAATGACCAATGACTCGTCGATTCCAATTATGCGACCGAATCCCTCGCAACGCGGGCATGCACCAACGGGCGAGTTGAATGAGAAAAGATTGTCGGTAGGCTCCTCAAACTTAATGCCATCGGCCTCAAAACGGTTGGTGAATTTGTGCAGAGTAGTCTCGGGCGTATCAAAGAAACGAAGGGCGCATTCGCCGCTACCCTCAAAGAACGCGGTCTCGACAGAATCGGTCAATCGGCTCAAGGTCTCCTTGCTGTCATCGGTTGTAAGGCGGTCAATAAGCAGCCAAATCTCCTTGGTGTGCTTGGAAAGATCTGCCAGTTTGCTGTTGTCGGCCAGAAGGTCCTCAATGCGAATCATCTCGCCCTTATGCTCAATGCGTGTGAAACCCTCCTTGAGCGATGTGCGCAGTTGCTCTTCCAGGTTACGTCCGCCGCGCATAGGCATGGGCGCAAGAACCGTAAAGCGTACGCCCTTGGGCTGCAAGAGCATGAAGTTTACCACATCCTCAACGCTGTGCTTGCGTACCTCCTTGCCGCTTATGGGTGAAATGGTATGTCCAACGCGGGCAAACAGCAACTTCAGATACTCATATATTTCGGTTTGAGTTCCTACTGTTGAGCGCGGGTTGCGGTTGCCTGAACGTTGACCAATGGCAATAGTGGGAGGAAGTCCTTCAATAAAGTCACATTCTGGTTTCTTCATGCGCCCCAGGAACTGGCGTGCATATGCCGATAACGATTCGACATAACGGCGCTGGCCCTCGGCATAAAGTGTGTCGAAGGCCAGTGATGACTTGCCGGATCCTGAAAGACCTGTAATAACGGTAAAGGTGTCGCGCGGAATATCCACGCTCACGTTCTTAAGGTTATTAACCTTTGCGCCCTTTATCCTTATCGAATTGTTCTCGCTCTCCACACTTTGCAATTTTGGACTTGCAAAGTTAATACATTTTAGAATGCGAGGAAGTTCAGACGGATGGCAAGCTGGGGATAGATGGGGAATTTCTCCATGTAGCCGATGGCGGTCTTAGCAGTATCGCCTAACTTCTCGGCGGCATCGGCCATGGGAACCTCCATGTCCTGAAGGTATAGTTTGGCTTTGCCATAGTATAGTGCGCCCAGCTCAAACTGCAGTCCGACTCTCTTGTTGGGAACGCAACGTCCCATTCCTAAACCCAGGTAATACTTGAACGGATTCATCTTGAGGTCACCCTGCATATAACCGCAGCCGTCCTTCTCTATGACGGGATATGACTTGTTTGCTATTTCAAGCGCTATTTCGTGATTATGGTCGGTTATATCCTTCTCATTCAATTCCTTCAATGCTGCCCAATCATTCTCGGTGGTGTTACCGTGTATGGTTATAAAGGGTTTGTTGCCGGTAGAGCAATAGAATCCGCCAGCCAGATAGAAACTGCTGGATTCAAAAGGATACCAGTTGAGCAGAAGCTTGATGTTTGACATGCCAAGTTGCATACCTGCATCTATGACGGCCTCGTCGCCGATTTTATGGTCAAAATGCTGACCGGGAATCATCTCAATTTGAGTCTGGGCATCTTTAAGATCCTTAGTGTCAATGCTGAATTGTGTGCTGAAAAGATCTCCAGACGGAACAAAATTGTAACCTGCTTTCACAACCAGACCTTTGTAGACCGGCATTGCAACATCAATACCAAATCCGTGAAGTCCAGCCTCGACACCTACTCCAAGGTGACTGAAAGCTTCCATGTTGTCCTGTGCCGAAACGCCCAAAGTAAAGAGGGCAACCAAAGATGTGATAAATAGCCTTTTCATATTCTCATTGTTTAATTGATAATTTCAGAAAGTAAATATCTCGGGGTCAGCCGTAAATGATGAGATCGTAGCTGTGGCATTGCGCATATAGAATACGATGGTATTGTCATCGTTCTCATTGTACATGGAGCGCAGGGTCTCATTCTTGTCCAGCATATCCTTCTTGGCTTCCACACGGTCATCGGGAATAAGTTCACATACTATGCGTATCCACTTGCCGTCCTTGAATGCGCAGATCTCAGCCTTGGGATTGGCCTCCAACTGCTTGTAAACGTTCTTGACCTTGCCGGTCTGGATGTAAAGCTTGCCCTCAAAAATCTCGGCTGTACCAAAGGGGCGTACATGTGGCTGATCACCATCGACAGTAGCCAGATAATATGTTCCTGCATCCTTGAGGAACTGCTGAGCGCGCAGGGCGTTCTCGGGGTTAGGTGTAGTCTTTGTAATCATTGTTCCGTTACTTTCAGTAGTTTGTTTCTGTGTATTGTTACCGCATGACATAACTATCAGTGCAGCCAAAGCAATCAAGAGAAATCTTTTCATATTGTTTGTTGTTTGGTGACAAAGTTAAGATAAATCCTGATTAAAAGATCAAATGTTATATGTTGATAAATAGAGATTATAAGTAAAGGTGATAAGGCCGAAAAAATGTACCTTTGCACATCCAAATTCGTTATACTGAAATGATTATTTTCTTCAAGAACCCTACGGGCACGATTGTTGCCACTGAGACTGTTTCAAAACTGCAGGCAGAGGACGTTAAGAAACTGAGCTGGCTTTATGGTGAGGCCACCGCTCTGGATCAGGAATCACTGGAAGGTTACTTTGTGGGACCGCGCCGTGAGATGATCACTCCTTGGAGTACAAACGCCGTTGAGATTACCCAGAACATGGGCCTTAAGGGCATAAGCCGTATTGAGGAGTATTTTCCTGTAGCTAATGCCGATGCAGACTATGACCCCATGTTGCAACGCCTATACAAGGGTCTTGACCAGAAGATATTCACTGTCGATATCAAACCGCAGCCCATTCTGTTTATCGATGACCTTGAGTCATACAACGAGCAGGAGGGTCTGGCGCTGTCAAAGGAGGAGATTGAGTACCTGCACAAGGTAGAGGGTGAACTTGGCCGCAAGCTGACCGACAGCGAGGTGTTCGGATTCGCACAGATCAACTCGGAGCACTGCCGTCACAAGATATTCGGCGGAAAGTTCATCATTGACGGCAAGGAGATGGAGTCTTCACTCTTTAGTTTGATCAAGAAGACCACACAGGAGAACCCCAACCGCATCCTTTCGGCCTACAAGGACAACGTGGCATTTGCACAGGGCCCGGTTGTAGAGCAGTTCGCTCCCGCCGACCATTCAACATCTGATTGGTTCATCATCAAGAATATCGAGACCGTAATTTCACTTAAGGCCGAAACACATAACTTCCCCACCACAGTTGAGCCGTTCAACGGAGCATCAACAGGTACCGGCGGTGAGATCCGTGACCGTATGGGTGGCGGTACAGGTTCATGGCCTATCGCAGGAACTGCTGTCTACATGACATCATATCCCCGCAATGACGAGAAGCGCAATTGGGAGAAGAGCATGAAGGAGCGCAAGTGGCTCTATCAGACTCCTGAGCAGATTCTTATCAAGGCATCTAACGGTGCATCGGACTTTGGTAACAAATTCGGACAGCCGCTTATCTGCGGTTCACTGCTTACATTCGAGCATCAGGAGAACGGTGAGCAGTACGGTTATGACAAGGTTATCATGCTGGCCGGCGGCGTAGGCTACGGCACAAAGCGTGACTGCATAAAGGGAACTCCCAAGAAGGGCAACAAGATCGTGGTGCTGGGTGGTGACAACTACCGCATCGGTCTGGGCGGCGGATCGGTTTCATCGGTTGAGACCGGACGTTACTCGTCAGGTATTGAGCTGAACGCCGTACAGCGTGCCAATGCCGAAATGCAGAAGCGTGCCTACAACGTAACCCGCGCACTTTGCGAGGAGGATACCAACCCCATCGTTTCAATCCACGACCACGGTTCAGCCGGTCACGTAAACTGCCTCTCGGAACTTGTTGAGGAGTGCGGCGGTCTGATTGAGATGGATAAGCTGCCGGTTGGTGACAAGACCCTGTCATCAAAGGAGATTATCGCCAACGAGTCACAGGAGCGTATGGGTCTGCTCATTGACGAGAAGCATATTGAGCACGTACGCAAGATTGCCGAGCGTGAGCGCGCCCCGATGTACGTAGTCGGTGAGACCACAGGCGATGCCCGCTTTGCTTTTGAGCAGAAGGACGGCGTTCGTCCGTTTGACCTGGCAGTTAGCCAGATGTTCGGTTCATCACCCAAGACCTATATGGTTGATGAGACCGTTGAGCGCAAGTATGAGAATGTTGAATATTCAGATGATAAGATAGAGGAGTACCTGGGTAACGTGCTGCAGTTGGAGGCTGTTGCATGTAAGGATTGGCTCACCAACAAGGTTGACCGCTCTGTAACAGGTAAGATTGCACGTCAGCAGTGCCAGGGTAAGCTGCAGTTGCCGCTCTCTGACTGCGGTGTGGTTGCTCTTGACTATCGCGGCAAGAAGGGTATCGCTACCGCCATCGGTCATGCTCCGCAGGCTGGTCTGGCTGATCCTGCTGCAGGTTCAGTACTGTCAGTTGCCGAGTCACTGACCAACATCGTGTTCGCTCCGCTTGCTCAGGGACTCAAGACCGTATCACTCTCTGCCAACTGGATGTGGCCCTGCCGCGCACAGAAGGGTGAGGATGCTCGTTTGTACAGCGGCGTAAAGGCCTTGTCAGACTTCTGCCTTGAATTAGGAATCAACGTTCCTACCGGTAAGGACTCACTCTCCATGACCCAGAAGTACCCCGATGGCAGCAAGGTCATCAGCCCGGGTACCGTAATCGTTTCATCGGGTGGTGAGGTATCGGACATCCGTAAGGTTGTATCACCTGTGCTTGCAGACCGCAAGGACAGCGTTTTGATTCATATCGACTTCAGTTTTGATGAGCAGCGTCTGGGCGGTTCGGCTCTGGCTCAGTCACTTGACCGCATAGGCAGTGACGTTCCCACAGTAAAGAACGCCGAGTATTTTGCCGATGCATTCAACGCCGTTCAGAAACTCATTGACAAGCGCCTGATTCTGGCCGGTCACGATATCTCTGCCGGCGGCCTGGTTGTAACACTGCTTGAGATGTGCTTTGCCAACACCAATGGCGGTCTGGAGGTAAGTCTTGACAAGCTGGTAGGCAAGGACCTTACAAGCATGCTGTTCGCTGAGAACCCGGGCGTTGTGCTGCAGGTTGAGAGCAAGAAACTGGATGCCGTAAGTTCATATCTTGATGAGGCAGGCGTGGGCTACGCCGTAATAGGTCGCCCGGCCGATGCACGCACACTCTATATCCGTCGCGGCAAGAAGGATATCACCATCGACATTGACAAGATGCGTGACCTCTGGTACAAGACCTCTTATCTGCTTGACCGCAAGCAGTCATTCAACGGCTGCGCCGACAAGCGTTACAAGAACTACAGCAAGGTTCCCATGGACATCAAGATTGCCTACAACTTTACAGGCAAGCTGAGTCAGTTCGGTCTGGATCCCGACCGTCGTACACCGAGCGGCATCAAGGCTGCAATCATCCGTGAGAAGGGTACCAACGGTGAGCGTGAGATGGCTTACACTCTGTGGCTGGCCGGATTTGATGTCAAGGACGTAACCATGACCGACCTGGTAAGCGGCCGCGAGACTCTGGATGACATCAACATGATTGTGTTCTGCGGCGGATTCTCCAACTCGGACGTTCTGGGTTCTGCCAAGGGTTGGGCCGGTGCATTCCTCTTCAACCCCAAGGCCAAGGAGACTCTGGATCGCTTCTACGCACGCAAGGACACCCTGTCACTGGGTATCTGCAACGGTTGCCAGCTGATGATCGAACTTGGACTTATCAATCCTGACTATGAGAAACAGGCACACATGCTGCACAATGATTCACATAAGTTTGAATCATCATATCTGGGCCTGACCATCCCCAAGAACGACAGCGTAATGTTCAAGACTCTGGGCGGCAGCCGTCTGGGTGTCTGGGTCGCTCACGGTGAGGGCAAGTTCTCATTGCCTTACGCAGAGGATAAGTACAATGTAATCGCTAAATATACATATGCCGATTATCCCGCCAATCCTAACGGATCTGATTACAATGTGGCAGGTATAGCAAGTGCCGATGGACGTCACGTCGCTATGATGCCGCATCCCGAGCGCGCCATATTCCCGTGGCAGTGCGGATACTATCCCGCCGAGCGCCTGGACGATGAGATCACCCCGTGGATTGAGGCATTCGTGAATGCCCGCAAGTGGGTTGAGGCTCAGAAATAAGTTATGCTGTTAACCCTGTTCATCACCTTCTTTAAAATCGGACTGTTCACCATCGGTGGTGGATATGCCATGATACCGCTCATTGAGCGTGAGGTGGTGGAGCGCAAGGGTTGGATCTCACGTGAAGACTTCCTGGACCTACTGGCTATTGCCCAGTCCGCCCCGGGAGTCTTTGCTGTAAACATCTCCATCTTTATAGGCTACAGGATGCGCAAGTCCATCGGCAGCATATTCTGTGCTTTGGGTACTGTGCTCCCGTCCATTATCATCATCCTGGCCATTGCCCTGTTCCTGGGTAATTACCGCGACAACCGGATAGTGGAGAACGTCTTTAAGGGCATCCGTCCCGCAGTTATAGCATTGATTCTTACGCCGACCATCCGTCTGGCATCCAAGGCCGGATTGAACAAGTGGACCTGGTGGGTTCCGGTGGTGACTGCGCTGCTTATCTGGTGGCTTGGGGTGTCGCCCGTTTGGATCATATTCGCAACCATCGTGGGTGCAATTCTGTATTACATCCTTAAACTGAGGAAGGCATGAGTGCAGTGGTGTTATATCTCAAACTCTTCTGGACCTTCTTCAAGATAGGCCTGTTCGGATTCGGCGGCGGATACGGGATGCTCTCGCTCATCCAGAATGAGGTGGTGGAGAACCATCAGTGGATCAGCAACTCCGAGTTTACGGATATCGTAGCCGTAAGTCAGATGACCCCGGGTCCGATAGGCATAAACTCGGCCACATACGTAGGTTTCAAGGCAATGGAGAACGCCGGGATGTCGCGAACAGAGGCTGTCTGCGGATCCCTGCTGGCATCGTTCTCCGTAATGTTACCGTCATTCATCCTCATGCTCCTGATAAGTGCCTTCTTTATGCACTACAAGGACCACAAGTCCGTACAAACCGTGCTTGCCTGGTTACGGCCGGTAGTAGTTGGTATGCTTGCAGCAGCAGTGCTCCTGCTCCTTAATGAGGAGAACCTGGGCGGATTCCAAAGGGATAACCTTCAGCTTTACGTGAGCATCGGCCTATTTGTTCTGGCATTTGTAGCCACCTACTTCTGGAAAGTGGGTCCCATTAAGATGATTCTTCTGGCCGGACTTTTTGGCGGGATCTTTTACTCGCTGATTCCAGGTTGAATAAACTTTCTGGTTAGGGAGAGTATTATGAATTAATTATCTCCTCGGCAATCTTCTCCGCCTGTTTCAGCACGGTTTCTGTTGCCAATTGTTGCATATCTGGTGGGTATCCGTAACGTCGAAGCAATCGTTTGACTGCCACTTTCATCTTGGCTCGTACATTCTCCTTAATGGTCCAGTCTATTGTAGAGTTCTTGCGTATGGTCTCTGTCAGGACCACGGCAAGTTCACGCAGTTTGTCCTTGCCCATAAGTTCTCTTGCGCTCTCATTGTCTGCAACAGCCGAATAGAATGCATATTCAAAAGTGGTCAGTCCCATTTTTGATGCATCCTCATCCTTCTCAACAATAGTCTTGCTGAGTTTAATCAGTTCATCTATAACCTCGGCAGCGGTTATTATCTTGTTGTGATAGCGTGTAATGGTGCCGTCAAGCATCTCCATCAGTGTCCGGCCTTCAACCACATTGAACTTGGCTCTTGCCTTGATTTCACCCTCAAGGAGTTTCTTAAGAACCTCAAGTGCAATGTTCTTATGCTCCATTCCTTTGAGTTCCAGAAGGAACTCTTCGGAGAGAATGGAGATATCTGGTTTCTTGATTCCGGCAGCATCAAACAGGTCAATTACTTTGTCTGATACAAGTGCCCTGTCAATAACCTGACGGATTGTGGTTTCAACATCTTCATCAGTCTTTCCCGTACCAGTCTGATCAAACTTGCAGAGTCTGGCTTTTACAGCTTGGAAGAATGCTACCTCATCCTTGACATCCATAGCCTCATCCTGAGGAATGGCTAATGCAAAAGCTTTGCCCAATGCCGTTACCTCATTAACAAAACGTTTCTTCCCATCCTCCAGGCCCAGGATAAAGTCTTCGGCTTTAAGTATGCATGACAACTTTCCTGCAGTGTCAGTTGTAAAATACTGCTTGTAGTCAAAACCGTAAAACATCTGTTCCACAACCTCAAGCTTCTCCTGCATAAGAGCTACCGCCTGTGACTGTTGTTGTGTGGGATCACCCTTACCTCCAGAGTCGGAGTAGAAAGATAGAGCTTTCTTCAAGTCTGATGCAATACCCAGATAATCTACCACCAGACCACCAGGCTTGTCTTTATAAACCCTGTTTACACGGGCTATGGCCTGCATCAGGTTGTGTCCCTGCATTGGCTTGTCTATGTATAGCGTATGCAGACAAGGTACATCGAATCCTGTCAGCCACATATCACGTACAATCACCATCTTAAGTTCATCATCAGGGTCTTTCATACGCTCTGCCAGTGCCCTGCGTTGCTCTTTAGTGGTATGGTGACGTGCAATGTTTGCGCCGTCTGAAGCCGATGATGTCATAACTACTTTGATTGCACCTTTATCCAGATCATCAGAATGCCATTCGGGGCGTAGCCTGATTATCTCATCATACAGCTCTGCTGCAATACGGCGGCTCATTGCCACAATCATGCCTTTACCTTCAAATACCTTCTGCCGTTCCTCAAAGTGAGTTACAATATCCTTTGCTATATTTCTGATGCGGTTAGGACTACCTATGAGTGCTTCCAGTTGCGTCCATTTGACTTTGGCTTTCTGCACATCGTTCATATCCTCTGTTTCAAGCTCCTTGTCAAGGTCCTGAACCAGCTGGCGGCCTTCATCGCTCAACTCCACCTTGGCCAGGCGGCTCTCGTAGAATATACGTACAGTAGCGCCATCCTCTACTGCCTGGGCTATGTCATATACATCAATGTAGTTGCCAAAAACTGCAGGCGTATTAATGTCGGTTGATTCTATGGGTGTGCCTGTAAAGCCAAGATATGTGGCATTGGGTAGGGCGTCACGCAGATATTTGGCGAATCCGTATTTGATTTCTGAGCCTATAACCTCATCGGCCTCATTGCGTATATCTACGGTCTTTGCCTTGAATCCGTATTGAGTACGGTGCGCCTCATCGGCAATCACAATTACGTTGCTCCTGTCAGTCAAACGGTCATAAACATTGCCATTGTCTGGCTGGAACTTCTGTATGGTTGTAAAAATAACTCCGCCCGATTGTACTTTCAGCAGACTCTTAAGATGCTCACGGTCCTGTGCCTGAACAGGAGTCTGGCGCAACAATTGTCGGGCGCCTGTAAACGTATCAAAAAGCTGGTCATCCAGATCATTGCGGTCTGTAATGACAACTATGGTAGGATTATTCAGGCATTGTACAATCTTGCCGGTGTAGAAAACCATAGTAAGAGACTTGCCACTACCTTGTGTGTGCCATACCACACCTGCGCGATGGTCACCCGGCTGTTGCTCCTGAACTGTCTTAAAACCGAAATTGGCAGGAGATTCGGCTATGCCTTTATTCATGCCCGATGCCCTCAATGTGGAATCAACAGCCTTGTTAACGGCATAGTACTGGTGATATGCGGCTATCTTTTTTACCGTCTTGACTGTGGTCAGACCTGTCTTGAGGTCTTCTTGTTTCTGTTTCTCAAATACAGTGAACGAGCGTATCAGGTCAAGCAGTGTGTCCTTGCCCAACATGCCATTTACAAGAACCTCCAATTCACTTACCAGATGTGATGCTATGCTCTCGCCATCAGAGCTTTTCCAAGCTGTATAACGGCTGAATCCTGCCGACAGTGAGCCTGCGCGTGCCTCCAACCCATCAGATATAACTATTAGGGCGTTATAGGTGAATAATGATGGAATCTGTTGTTTGTATGTCTCAATCTGACGATAGGCACTTTGAAGCGTGGCGTTCTCGTCGGTAGCATTCTTTAGTTCAAATATTACCAGAGGCAGACCGTTTACAAACAGAATAACATCCGGGCGGCGGTTGTGACCGTTTTCTATTATAGTGAATTGGTTGACAACAGTGAATTCGTTATTCCAGGGATCATTAAAGTCCACGAGCCAGACTCTTTCGCCTCTCTCCATTCCGTTCTTGGTAATGGTAACCGGAATGCCCTCAGTCAACATCCTGTGGAATGTCTCGTTGTTTACAAGCATATCGGTCGATTCCAGACGCATGGCTATCTTAACGGCCTCATCCTGCACCAGCCAAGGCAATGACGGATTAAGGCGCTTCACAGCGCTTTCCAGCTTGTCCCGTAACACCACCTCATCAAACCTGGAGCGCATAGGATACTCTCCGTCGGGTGCAATGTCCGGCCCATAGAGATAGTCATATTTCTTGGCCTTCAACAGGTCAATCAACATCTGCTCTATGTCTGATTCATGGAGCTTGGTCATAATTCAACACATAATAGTTTCGTTAATATCTACATCAAATCGTTGTAGCTTTAATGCAGAGTCTATTACAAAATCAAAACAGAATTGCGCATTTCTTAGGTTGCATATCCTCCTATCGTGCTCGTCGTTAATATATATGTGATATCTTTCGTCTCCTTCTTCATGTGGCCACATTTGAATCATTGGAGAAAGCAATTTAAATTTCATATAACGCATAAAGTCGATGCCCAAACCGATTATATTAAGTCTTTCTTCTAGTTGGGGAATTGATTCAGAAACGTTGTCAATGAATTTGTCAAAATCGCGTCCCAATCCTACTCTTAAATGAAAACTTGAAAGAAACGTAAAATCACTTTTTTCTTCAAAGATAGATTCATAATTGATAGTGTTTTCTGCATTGAAGCACCATATTAATTCCTTAAAGGCAATTTGCGAATACGAAATAGAGTCTTTAAAATTGTTTGATGAAATTAAAGATATAGCTTTATTTAAATAGTTTCTTACACTTTCATATTTAATCAATGAAACAAGTGATATATCGTTAAACCTAACATTGAAAAATACTGGAGTGTTTTGCTCAAAGAAATCCGCAACATTTGTTCTTGAAATTTCAATGTCCAATTTAGATGGTATAGTACCGTTATGCTTAAGACTAACTCTTTTATTGTTCAAATTAGTCATAGTAGCACTGCATTGTAATTCTGGTATTTTAGAAAAATAATCTCCAAAGTTTACATTGCGATCTATTCTTACTCCTCTAACTTCTGCACAAAGTTTCATGAACATTTCCACACTATCATGGAATGACAATATTGAAAAGCCATTCATTGGTTCAACGTCATATGATTGATTAACTCCATGAAGATAGAGTTGCTTTATTACGGCAAGTCGTTTCGTCGTCAGTTCATCCATAATAGTCCTTTTTGTTTTTTGTTATTCTTCAGTCACTCCAAAAATTCTTTTTATACTCTCAAATGACTCAATATTGTACTCTTTAAACTCTTGAGGAGAACTTGCGATGTACATTTTTATTTGATTTATTAATTGAGCTTTTATATCTACGTTAATGCTGTCAATAGAAATGATACCGTTTTGGGCATGCATTGTAATGAGACCTAAAGCTGTTGAAGAAATAATATATCCATAACTATATGATGCATTCATTCCAAACACTTCTGTTGTCGTGAATGGACGTTTCTTTTCCAAAGAATAAACGCAGGCTAATAAAGCTAAATTACCAGAAAATGAACCATATGTAATATAGCCTGATATTAATTGATCGGCATTTATTGAACCTGTGGGTATTTTCTCGGGGTTTTGTTCGTTCGTATTTGTCAAGGCGTTTTTCGTTTCATTGGATATTACTTTCAATTCATCCAATTTTAGTAAAATAGCATTGATATTTCCGGACAGGTTCCCGGAAATTGTAGAAAATTTGTCAACTGATGAAGAAATTTTATCTGATGCTCTATCAATTTTTTGATATTGTGCTTCCCCTTTATTGTTGGAAACGATCGCATATATTATGGCAACAACAGCTAGAAATAATGAAGATAGAGTTGACGCAAATGATATGTAACTAACTATATCTGCAGCGTTGTCATTATTTACACAAATATATGTTACGAGTTCCAATATAATGAAAACACATAATCCGGAGATATAATACATGTGTGTCTTAGGACGTTCATCTTCTTTCCTGTATTTAAGAAACAAGAATATAATAGCAATAATAGCCAATAAGACTACAAATAGTTTAAAAACGTCTGAATTCAAAAAACCTTCCATATTATTTTATCTTTATTTCGTTTGACATCAATTTTGGTAACAAACCATTGCGAGTTTGAATAAGGGTTTGGATTTGCTTTTGATTGCTATATATTTTGTCAAAAATAGTTTGTGTCTGTTCTTTGAATGAATCCATCGTTTTCCCGTCCGGAATTGGTATAATCATATCCTTAATCATTGCAGAATTTATAGATGTTACTATTGATGATGTCGTACCCAGCGTATCGTATTTATATGACTTCAAAAACAGATACAAATACTCTTTTGTGAATGGGGTTGATTTGGTGAATTTAAAATGCGCAATTGCCTCATTTGACAACATTTGCTCAGTTGTAATTCCTACACGGCCAACCGTCATCTTGAAACTCAAAACAACAGTATTCATCGGTATTATTGGAATACTAAATGTTGCAACGGCTTCTTTTGTAAGATATTCGGATGTATTAAACAAAAAAACCGAATCGTTTCCCATATCTTTAATAGACAGCCATTTTACATCATTCGGATTTGTAGAGAACCATTTTGATTCTTTTCTTGGTGGAGTTCTCCCAATTGCAATATCAACAACTTGTTTAAGCGGTTTTTCCTCCCACTCCTCCTTAGCCTCTTCCACAAACCATTGCCTGAAAAGCGTCTCCGCCATCTGCTCCAAGGTGGCGTTCTCGCGGTGCAGAAGGTCTATTTTGTCATCGAGTGAAGAGAGTATGGAGGCAATGCGACACTGGGTGTCTAACGTTGGCAATGTGATGACAACGTTATTCAATATGGTGGTGTTAATAGAAGGCATTGTAGCACCTACCGCTATTCTTCTAATTGTTTCTTTAAAATCTTCAAGACCAAAATAATAAGAAAGGTATTTTGCATCTACCTGTTGTGATGGTCTTACCCTTAAACAACGTCCGGAAAACAACCAGCCATCTTCTTGAGAACTTACATATGCACGCCTATCAACAGATCCGACTCTGCTGAAAACAATATCTCCTTCTGTCAATACATACTTTTTCAATCGTTCCTTATCATAGTCTCCCACTAAAGGTAGATTGTTGTGAATAATTCTGTTATCGCCCAAGTGCTCAACTGTGATAATAGGTGTGCCCTCATTTTGATAGTCACTCATATGAAGTTGACTGCCAAAAGGTCCAGTCTGAACATCGGCAATTTCTCCCAACTTATATTCTTTCCACTCGCTCATAACTCAAAGGAATATGCAAAAAGACATTTTCAAGAAAAGAGTTCTCTTTTTATATTACCTTAATTCTCTTTCAATATCCTCTATGCTGGGCAGAGTGCTCTTAAAGTCGGCGGGCATGACCTTCGATATTTCGAAGCCGGATATTCCCAATGGCTGGTTATAACCTTCCAACGAATATTGTGCAAATACGTTGTCTTTGTCCTTGCAAATCAGCAGTCCTATTGTGGCGTTGTCGGCAGGCTTCTTCAACAGATGGTTGACGCAAGAAACATACGCACTCAATTGGCCTAGATGTCCCGGCTCAAACGAAGTCACTTTGACCTCAACAACCACGTATGCCCGCAACTCAACATTGTAAAACAACAAGTCAATGAACTGTTCTGTGTCGCTTACCTGCAAACGGTATTCCTTGCCCATATAGGCAAACCCATTGCCCAACTCCAGCAAGAACTTTGTGATATTCTGTAACAAAGCCTCTTTTAACTCCTTCTCGTGATAAGGCTCGGTTAACCCCGCGAAATCAAAACAATATGGGTCTTTGGTCAACTGCTGCGCCAAGTCGCTGTCAACTGCCGGCAATGTTGTCTTGAAATTGGTTGTCGCTTTCCCTTGACGTTCATATAGATTTGTATCAAGAAAATTCAACAGAACGCCTCTGCTCCAGTTATTCTTTATTATGCTGTTGACAAAAAACAACGCCTTGTCCAAATCTCCACTACATTTGTCTATTATATATCTATGGTGTCCCCAAGGTATCATCTTTAATTGTTCCACAAGTTGTGGAACTTTTTGATCACATTGTTCCACAGGTTGTGGAACTTTTGAATAGAGCAGGAAAAACCTTTTGCAGTAATACAGATTAATCCTTGAAAGACCTTTTACTCCAGGCAATAACGCTTGTAAATCCTCGCTAATGGAATCTATTAAGTTATCACCATAATGATTTGTGGCTTGCCGTTCCACAATATCACGCCCCAACTCCCAGTAGAATTGAATCAACTCACTGTTCACTTTCACGGCCGCTTTAATCTGGCTTTGCCGGAAACGGAGGCTCAAGCCTTTAATCCATTCGGAGTAGTTATTGTCTATCTTAATCAGTTTGCTCATATTCCTATTCCATAATCAGTCAATCTTTATCTTATTCAGGTTTTCCAGGATTAACTTGTTGAGGCGTTCCTCTTCTTTCAGTTGCTGTTCGAATTCAGTTTTCAGGGCGGTGAAACGCTCGGCAAAGTTGAAGTCATCTTCCTCTTCGGGCAGACCCACATATCGGCCCGGAGTAAGCACATAGTCTAATTCTGCCACTTTGCTTAACTGGACTGAGGCACAGAAGCCTGCCACGTCCTGATAATCTGCTGATTCATCGCGCCAAAGGTGATAGGTGTGTGCTATCTCCCTGATGTCATCGTCAGACAGTTCTCGTGTGCGGCGGTTGATAAGATGGCCTTTGTTGCGTGCATCAATGAACAGGATCTCGCCTGCGCGTTTGGTTCGGTTTCGTGTTACAAACCACAGGCAGGCTGGTATCTGTGTGTTGAGGAATAACTTGGCTGGCAGATTCACGATGCAGGCAATGAGTCCTTTGTCTATAAGTGCTTTGCGGATTTCGCCCTCACCGCCAGTTTTGGAGGTAAGGGAGCCTTTAGCAAGTACAAAGCCTGCTTGTCCGGACGGTGCAAGATGGTAGATGAAATGCTGTATCCATGCAAAATTGGCATTGCCTGTGGGTGGTACACCGTATTGCCAGCGGGCATCACTGCGCAGTTGGTCTCCGCTCCAGTCGCTGTCGTTAAACGGTGGGTTGGCCATTACAAAGTCTGCCTTTACATCACGGTGTGCATCGTTCAGGAAGGAACCTTCTGTATTCCATTTTACTTGTGAGGCATCTATTCCACGTATTGCCAGATTCATCTTGCAAAGTCTCCAAGTGGTCTGGTTGCTCTCTTGGCCATAAACGGATATGTTTTCTATGCGTCCCTGATGCTCTTTTACAAATTTCTCACTCTGTACAAACATTCCGCCAGAGCCACAGCAGGGGTCAAGAACACGGCCTTTGTAAGGTTCCAGCATATTTACCAGAAGTTCCACAACGCTTCGTGGTGTGTAGAATTGTCCTCCTTTCTTGCCTTCGGCAAGCGCAAACTCGCCAAGGAAATACTCAAAGACGTGTCCTAAAAGATCCGCGCTGTTGGTGCTAGTATTCTTTAGAGTGGAGTTCCCGATAAGGTCAATAAGCTCTCCCAGACTGGTGGGGTCAAGGTTGGGGCGTGCAAATACCTTGGGCAGTACGCCTTTCAGTGATTTGTTTTCACGTTCTATGACATCCATTGCGTCATCTATATATTTGCCTATCTGCGGATTCTTGGCTTTTGAGACCAGATATGACCATCGGGCATTTGCTGGCACATAGAACACATTCTCTGCGGCATATTCTTCACGATCCTCTGGGTCGGCACCATCGGCTTGCTGGTTGACCAGTTCATTGTATAGCTGCTCAAATGATACGGATATGTAGCGCAGGAATATCAACCCCAATACTACATGCTTGTATTCGGCCGCATCTATGTTCTTGCGCAGTTTGTCGGCAGCTTGCCATAGTTGCTTTTCCAACGGTTCGTTTTTCTGTTCTGTTTTCTTTGCCATATTCTGGTGACGCTTTTTATCATTTTATAAAGTTACGGTTATTTTATTGTATTCCATATCTTAATACTCTTTTTTTGTATGTTATCTTTAAGATTACCATCCTTGTTATAATTTGCCTGAATCCTGTCTTAGAATGTGGTGGGGTAAAAGCGGCATATATCCGTTTTTCACCCCTGTATTTTGATTTTTACCCCTCAATATGGCTTTTAGTCACTCTGTGGCGGGGTGTATCCCTTTTATTTTCATTGGTCGGAATGGCTGTATATCTTTGCTGCGAATCACAATGAAAGATAGTGTATGAGTAATGTGTTCGCAATAGGGGATTCGGTCATGAAGGGGATAGTGGAGGACTGTTCCCTGGCGGCGGGATCCATCAGATATATGATAAGCAGTCTCAGTTTTGCTGAGATATGCCGCAGGAGACTGGGCGTTGAGATACGGAATATGGCCCGTTTTGGCGGGACCATTGACCAGGGGCTTGGCCTTGTGGAGAGACATAAGGATTTGGTATCGGATTCAAAATACTGTGTAATAGAATATGGTGGTAATGATTGTTCTTATCATTGGAGTGATATATCGGAGGACCCTGGGTCGGTCCACAAACCTTTGACTATGCTGGATGATTTCGGCAGTCAGTATTCACGTCTTATTGACAGCCTGAAGCAGAAGGGTACGCGACCTGTGCTGCTGTCGCTCCCGCTCATAGACAGCGAGCGTTATTTCCGCCACATCTCAAAGGGGCTCAACGCGCAGAACATACTGACGTGGCTTGGCGGTGACGTTGACTTTATAGGTCACTGGCACGATATGTACAACATGGCGGTGTGGGGGCTTGGGGCACGCAAGCAGGTGCCGGTCATTGACATCACATCGCCGTTCCTAAGGCGCAAGGACTACCGTGACTACCTGTGCAGCGACGGCATCCATCCCAATGAGGAGGG
>Ga0310696_10000214_pt1 | contig 97204 bp, 91 predicted proteins | sample AusTroGonzalo_MG_4_FD_203885 | JGI IMG/M metagenome (GOLD analysis project Ga0310696, IMG submission 203885) | Bovine rumen microbial communities from tropical cattle in Woodstock, Queensland, Australia - Gonzalo_02 (v2) (version 2) | ecosystem: Host-associated > Mammals > Digestive system >...
GAAAATAGTCTCCACCATATGGATAATGGGAGTCCCATTCGGGGCTCCCATTTTGCATTGGCTCAGTGGTGACTATTGGGATCGAAGGCGACCGTGCCAAGTTCGGAACGCAACGTCGTTCCGAACGCAGGTAGAATTAGTCCGGCGGACTAATTCTAGGGAGAGCGTAGTAGAAACTTTCAGCTCTCGCTGGATGCTCCTAAGACGGGGAAGGTGTTGAACGATATATCCAGCGAAAATAGTCTCCACCAAATACATACGACACCAGTGATACGATTCGCTGGTGTCGTTTTTTCGCTTATATAAGCTTTTTCGGGATTTGGGTCGAATCGGGAAAGAAAAAATAGGACGAAAAAACGCTCTGTATCGCGGCATTGAATAGCTGCTGAAATACAGGGCGTTCATTTTTAATGCGAATTAAGAATAATAAAATAAGTGCGGTCGGTTTATAGGGGTGTGCGGTCGGTGAGTAGAGGTGTGCGGTCGGTGAGTAGGTTTTTCTTGAACTCGTCCCGTCGATGTGGTAGTATTATTACATCAAACTTTTAAGGGGGCTTATTGATGAAAATGAAGTTTTACATCTGCAAGCATTGCGGGAATATCATCGCAATGGTAAGAGAGAGCGGAGCGCCGATCTCCTGCTGCGGTCAGAAGATGACCGAGCTCGAAGTGGGCACGACCGACGCTGCCGTCGAAAAACACGTTCCTGTGGTTGAAGTCAAGGACGGAAAAGCCATCGTGACCGTAGGCTCGGTAGCTCACCCGATGGTCCCGGAGCATTACATCGAGTGGATCGCATTGAGTACCGATAAGGGAAATCAGCGCAAGCAGTTGGAGCCCGGCGATGAACCGAAAGCCTGCTTTGCTTTGTGCGAAGGCGAAAAGGTCGAAGCGGCATACGCCTACTGCAATCTCCACAGCCTTTGGATGTCATAAGAGCGCTAAATGAAATCGCCCGTCTGCACAGGGAAGTGCAGGCGGGCTTTTTTCATTTATTCACAGCGTCTGTTGTCATGATTCAGATTTCGCTGACTGTCATAAAGGTTCTGTAATAGGAGGAGTAATCGCCTGTGTTGCGGTCGATCGTCTGTCCGAAAATATTATCGATATCCCATGAATGGTATGTGTAGAGCAGCAGATTCTCAACCTTGACCCCGCGGTCACACATGAAGATCGCTTTGACGCTCTTAGTACGGTCGTAACCCTCACGAAGGCTCGCGCCCCAGCTGGGTCTGAAATCGATGCTTGTGTTTCTGGTTTTGGTGTCGATCAGGTCGGCATTGACAATGATGTAGCACTGGTTGTCGCCGCGTGAGATACCGAGATCTTCGCAAAGCACCTCGTTGATGCTGCGGCCCGGATAATTCGTGCGGATATAGTCGGCGATATTGTTCAGCTCCTGAGGCGTCAGCGCATTGCTGTCGGTGACGTCTTTGTAGTTGATGGACATAGGTGTTCCGTTAGCGTAGGCATAACCCGATTTAGTGCCGAAGCAGATCGCCTTGCCGGAGGTGTTGGGATCCTTGTTGATATAAGCCGGACGGTCGTAGTTAGCTTTGAACTTCTTCGCACCGTTTGCCGCGGCGATCAGCGCCTGTTCGGGATCGGCATTGTCCAGAGAATGTCTGTAGATGTCAAAGGCGTCATAGAGTCTGCTGTCGCTGCCGAGCGCTTCGATGTCTTTATCGGTGAACTGCGCGACTGCTTTGGACGCGGTCTGGCATTCATCCATGAGAACTGCCGCATAAACATACTGTGCGGTGAGCGCCTGCGCGGTGGGCAGCGCATCACGATAGGCTTCACGGGCGAACATTCTGGTCAGAGCGTATTTGGTGTAAAGCGCCTTATACATATCGACATAAGCGGAATCGCTGCCGTCCATGGCTTTCTGAATGTTGTAGACATAGGTGGTAACGTTGTCATAGCGCTGGGTGTCGGTGATGGTGGCGAGGCGCATGATCTTCTGGGTCTTGTTGAGCTTGGGGTTCGTCTCGACAGCCTTTACGTCCTTGACGAGCTTTGCGACCTGCGGGCTGAGGTTTCTGAAATCGGAGCGGAGCTCGCTCATGTCGGCGGTGTTCTGGATCTTCTGACCCATCCACTGGGTATTCTTGTTGATGTTCGCGTTGAGGTCGTCGAGCTTGCTGTCAAGCTGATCGAGCTTGTTGTCGACGTTATCTAACTTGTCGCTGATCTCGTCCAGCGGATCGGGGGAATCTACGCCGGCATGGAACAGGGTCTTGAACGGGGAAAGAAGGATCTTGCCGCCGGGAACCAGATCGCCGATCGCGTCGAACGCTTCGTCGGCTGCGTTGATTCCGATCTCTTCCACTTCGATTTTTTTCGCGGCGCTCGCTGACGTCAAAGAGACAGTGGCTACTGAAAAAACTGTGATGGCTGAAAGGATACCTGCGATGATTCTGTTCTTGAAGCTATGCTTCTTTGTTGCGGTGTTGGTCATTGTGATCACTCCTTTTGAATTATTGTTTGTATTGTCATGTGCATTGACCGGTGTGATGATATTTGTGTTTTTCATGTTCGTATCTCCTTTAAATTTGCCGAGAGCCGTTTGGCTTTGTTTGGCTCTCTCTTGATTGCAGCTTTACTATAGCACACAAAATCGTCCCTGCCTATATGCAAAGCATCCCCGATCTGTAGCCTAAACAACACGCGTGATGCGATGTGTAGTCAAAGCTGCAGAACAAGGATAAATTGTAAACGAAACTTGAAAAAATATAGGATGTGTGATAAAATCTACCTATAAGGAAGTGGATAGATATGGCTGAAAAGAAAGTCGACCGCAGAGCGCTGAAAACGCAAAAACAGCTCAAAGAGGCGTTGACAAAGCTGCTGGCAGAAAAAGAACTGCGTCATATCACCGTTCAGGAGATCTCCGATCTGGCTGACGTTCATCGCGTGACTTTTTACAAGCATTATCTGGATGTATATGATCTGTATGAAAAGCTTGAAAAAGAATTGCTCACGGAACTCGGTCTGTTGATCCTGAGATTTCACGAAGAAGATCAAAAGGATTTCAGAAAAGGACTGATCGATTATATCGCGCAAAATCCGAACACCTTCAGGATGGTATTCAGCCCTCATAACACCGGAGAGATGAGATCAAAATTCTCTAATATGATAGAAGGTATCTTCCGTGTGATACTGACAGAGAAGTGTACTGTCGACCTTAATGACGGACGGCTGGATTATCTGTCTGCTTATTGGGCGAGCGGCTTTTTCGCTGTGATCGAAAAGTGGGTTCAGAATGGTTTTTCACAGTCTGAGGAGTTTATCATCCTTATGCTCAAAGGCTTTGACGAAAGCACACAGGATCATATGACAAAGGTGCTTAAAAAGTGATAATACTAGTATTGATATCTACCGTATAGATAAAGGGGCGCCCTGCCGGGTGCCCCTTTTGTGCTGTTAATACAGATCCTTTTTCTTTTTACGTTCGCCGATCATGATGTTCTTGAAGAACTGTTCTTTTTGTCTGCGATAATCGGCTGAGTTATCACTGTACTTCGCTTCTGCTTTGATCTTCTTATAGTTGTCAAAGCGGCTTTCGCTCAAATCGCCGTTCTCGATTGCTTCACGCACAGCGCAGCCGGGTTCGTTCTCATGGCGGCAGTCGCGGAACCTGCACATCCGCGCCAACTCCTCGATATCAGAGAAGGCGTCGCCCAATCCCTCGGTGACGTCCCACATGCCCAGCTCGCGCATGCCGGGAGTATCGATGATCATCGCTCCGCTCTTCAGCATTATCAGCTCACGGTGAGTGGTGGTGTGTCTGCCCTTGCTGTCATACTCTCGTATATCACTCGTATTCATGATCTTTTCACCGGCAAGAGCGTTGACCAGACTCGATTTACCCACGCCGGACGAACCTAAGAATACAAGAGTCTTACCCTTTTGCAGATAGGGCGAAAGCTCATCCATCCCATAACCGTTCTTTGCGCTGACTATACAGGTCTTTACGTTCGGGGCGACATTACTCGTTTCTATGATATACGGCAGATAATCGTCGGTGAGATCCGCTTTTGTCAACACTATCACAGGTTCGGCCTTTGACTGAATGGCTGCGGTCAGGTATCGCTCCAGCCGCTTTGGGTTGAAGTCGTGATTGAGCGACTGAATGATGAATACATAGTCGAAGTTAGCCGCGACCGCCTGCTCGCCTCTTCCCTTATCCGGATCGCGGCGCGAGAAACAGGTTCGGCGTTCAAGTGTTTTGACGATACGGCTGTCGCCGTCCTTGTTGTAGTCGATCAGCACAAAGTCGCCTGTTGTCGGAAATACCTCGCCGCCGTAATAATACTCTTTTCCCTTTAGCTGAGCATATCCTTCGCCATAGTCAGATACTATCACGAAGCGTCCTTTATGCACAGCGGTTATCCTCGCCGGTATACCGAAATAATCATCGCTGATCGTGTAGTTACAGAATCCATAATCTTTTATATCCATTGTTTTTCCTCCGAAATCAGTTGTGTTTGTTGATCTTTATGTTTCCGTACTGACTGAAAACGGGCGCAAAAATACCGCAGAAAGCAACCCTCGGGGGATCTCTGCGGCTCTATACAAAGATATAAAAACACACCCCATCAGAGTGTGCCGAAAGCAGTCAAAATCACGAAAGGTCACGTTCAAGGCACGACAAAAACAGGGGCAAATTGTCCCGGTATCTGCGCATGCCGATATTCAGTTAGCCGGAATATACCTCGCTGACAATCATATTCGTGCTCCTTTCCTATTTGCCTTGGATTTGAGGCAGGCAAATCTTATAATGTCAGTTTATCACTGCGGTTTTGCTTTGTCAATCGTTTTATCGATCGATATTGGTATTAAAAAGATCCTGTCGAAATATCGGCAGGATCTGTCTTATATCTGTTCTTAAGCTTTTCTTATGCTTCCGCACGTTCTGAATCCCAGTTCCTCCTGCATGAGGATGATAACAGGGATACCGATAAGTATCGGGAAAACCGTGTTGTTCATCATAACGGACACAGCGAATACAAAGCTGTCGACATCGGGATATATCATCTTGACCATGGGGGTGATGATGGCTGTCTGGATAGTCGCGCTGATGAAAATAACAATGCAGTGGAACGCCAGCTTCTTAAAGCTCTTCAAGCTGTAATTCCCCTTGGTTATGAACTTACAATATATATAAAAGCACATAGGGCCTAAGAAGTTCGCGATAAATCCGCCGATACTCGACCAGCGCAGGCTGTCACTGAGTATGTCGCAGATCAGGTTGCTCACAGCTGACGCTAAGCATCCTGGTATCCCGAAGAATACGCCGTATATCGGCTGCAGCATCATCACAGGACGTATATCAGTAAATCCCGGTATGACCTCCATTACCTTAAAAGGTACGGCTACGATGAGGTATACTCCTATGAGAAGGATCGTCAGCAATACGCCTTTGATCAGCGGATGACGCTTAAGATCAGGAAGCTTCATGACGAGCCTCCTTCCTGCGTTTGAGCTTAGAGAAATCCACTAGCTCCACCAGGTTGCCCAGTACTATGAACCCGGCTCCGACGAACGTGAATACGTCGGGTATGACCGGATCGATCAGGCTCGCAGGCAGCACCATGCCCCATATCAGCGAGAAGATGATCTCGCTGGAATATATGATCGTGGCAGAAGCCGGCGTCGCGTGCCGCTGCGCGAAGATGTTGAGTATCTCAGCCATAGCGACAATAAAGTACGAGAAGATGAACAGGCTCGCTATGACCTCTTTGCTCCACGGTATCGCGGCAAAGGTAGTGGGCTGCATTATCACCCATATTATAAAGCAGATTACAGCTACTATCATACTGTAAGAAGCGGCGACGGATACGGGATCATATTTGCGCGCATACTGGTTGAGCTTGATGATGAATACCGCGCGAATGATACATCCACCCAGTATAAGCAAGAATCCCGGAATGCTGATCGAGAACAGGTTGCGCGCCATCGCGAACATGATACCTACCAACACCAGACCGGCTGATACCCATGTTGTAGAATCGACATTCTTCTTGCGCATGATCAATATGACCGGCAGTATGACCACATCCATCGACAACGTGAACGCCCCGGTGGATACGTCAAAGTAGTTGAGGCCGTAGATATACATCACATTATAGACGCAGTCCAGCACACCCAGCAGCAGACAGTGCAGCAGCAGCTTTGAGCCATCTTGCTTATATGACGCTATAATACGTTTGAAAAAGCACAAGAATATCAGCGCAGCACCGATTAGGTTGGTGATACAGGTAGTCGCGAACGGCAGAACACTATCGGGTATACACGAATATATGATCACCTCAGTCGACCAGATGAGCGTGACGCTGATCAGACATATGTTAGCCTGAAATCTATTCAACCCGTACGCGCCTCCCTTCATATCCTGATATCTGCGTAATTTATCAGATGATATTCTACATACATCCGCTTTATACTATCATATGCGGCAGTTTTTTGCAACAGGTATTTGATTCGTGACAACAGACGCTTTCACGTGCTAATACTTCGAATCGTAAAATTATTTTCAAAATGCTATTGACAAATGAAATATTATGCGCTAGAATAAACCCAAAGTTAATCACCTAAACCGATGACGAAGAGTGAGTAAGCCTCATCACTTGTCTTACAGAGAGCCGCGGATGGTGGGATCGCGACAGAGAATACGAGGCTGAATGGACTTCGGAGGGCGAACAGAACAACCGAAAGGTTAAGTATGTGAGACGGTGTGACCTATCGTGAACAGGGTCGGCGTATGTCAGTACGCACAGAGTGGACGAGATTTCGTCAAGCAGGGTGGCACCGCAGGTATGTTCCTGTCCCGGCAGTATGTCGGGACTTTTTTATTTGTCCTGATGACATTTTTATTCCGGTTATGTGTATTTATTACATATATTATAATTCTTGGAGGGAATTATGAAAAGACATCTTCTGACAAGACGATGGCGATAACAGGCAAATACCCGCCGCGAGGATCGATTCCTCACAAACAGAAACATAAAAAATACTATGAATCAAAGGAGAATCACCATGTCTGAGAACAAAATACCCTATAAGATCTATTTATCCGAAAACGAGCTGCCCACAAAATGGTATAATCTGAGAGCGGATATGACTAATAAGCCCGCTCCCCTGCTCAACCCCGGCACAGGTCAGCCTCTGACCGCTGAAGAGATGAGCGGTATCTTCTGTGAAGAACTGGTACAGCAGGAACTGGACGACACCACCCCTTACATCGACATCCCTCAGGAGATCGTAGACTTCTACAAGATGTATCGTCCATCGCCGCTGGTACGCGCCTATTGCCTCGAGAAGGCACTTGGCACCCCTGCTAAGATCTACTATAAATTTGAAGGCAACAACACATCCGGCAGCCACAAGCTGAACTCGGCTATCGCTCAGGCTTATTATGCTAAGAAGCAGGGCCTCAAGGGCGTTACTACCGAGACCGGAGCCGGCCAGTGGGGCACAGCTCTGTCGATGGCATGCGCGTATCTGGGACTCGACTGCAAGGTATACATGGTCAAGGTCAGCTATGAGCAGAAGCCCTTCCGCCGCGAGGTAATGAGGACCTACGGCGCCGACGTCACCCCCTCACCCTCCATGACTACAGAAGTAGGCAAAAAGATCCTGGAGGCTCATCCCGGCACTACCGGCTCTCTGGGCTGCGCTATCAGCGAGGCTGTAGAAGTTGCCGTCAAGAACCCCGGTTATCGCTATGTACTGGGCAGCGTGCTCAATCAGGTACTGCTGCATCAGTCAGTCATCGGTCTTGAGACCAAGGCCGCTATGGATAAGTACGGCATCAAGCCCGACACGATCATCGGTTGCGCCGGCGGCGGCTCCAACCTCGGCGGTCTGATCGCTCCGTTCATGGGAGAAAAGCTCCGCGGCGAGAACGACTATCGTATCATTGCTGTTGAGCCTGCATCCTGCCCGAGCTTCACCAGAGGCGTGTACGCTTATGACTTCTGCGACACAGGTATGATCTGTCCGCTGGCTAAGATGTACACCCTGGGCAGCAGCTTTATCCCCTCTGCCAACCACGCAGGCGGCCTGAGATTCCACGGCATGTCCTCCACCCTGAGCCAGCTCTATCACGACGGCTGCATGGAGGCAAGAGCTGTTGAGCAGACCAGCGTATTTGAGGCGGCTGAGCAGTTCGCTCGCACCGAGGGTATCCTCCCCGCTCCCGAGTCCAGCCACGCTATCCGCGTAGCTATCGACGAAGCTCTCAAGTGCAAGGAGACCGGCGAAGAAAAGACCATCCTCTTCGGTCTGACAGGCACAGGTTACTTCGATATGGTAGCTTATGAGAAGTTCAACAACGGCGAGATGGGCGACTATATCCCCACCGATGAGGAGCTGGCAGTAAGCATCGCTGCTCTGCCCAAGGTTCCCGGTCAGGAATAATTCTAAATCAGAAATATAATCACACAGGGACTGTCGATCGGCAGTCCCTTACTTTTTTCAGAATATCATTGTATTCACGCAAACCTATATAGTCATTATGATGTTATTTACTGTCATTCTGAGGAACGCAGTGACGAAGAATCTTAGTGTGCTGAGTTAAATATTTGATTACACCTGTCGGGTCTTGTCTATCGGATAGAGGGCACTGTAAGATTCCTCGCAGGCTCGGAATGACAATTAAGAAGAGTTCAGAATGACAGTAAAGACACTCGAATCGACATAAACATCCGGAAAACTTCAGGGGCTGCCGCATATTGCGACAGCCCCTATAAGTCGGTATTAATTTTCTATATGAGAATTATTCTTCGCTGAAATCCTCTTTACCTACGCCGCAGAGGGGGCATACGAAATCATCGGGAAGATCCTCAAACGCTACGCCGTTGTTCTCTTCGGGATCATAGACATAACCGCAGATGTTGCATACATACTTCTTCATGATATTACTCCTTTAAAATTATTTATCCTATAGGCTCAAAGTCCGCTACGCCGTGCTTACACAACGGACAGATGAAGTCATCCGGCAGATCTTCGCCCTCATAGATGTATCCGCAGACCTTGCATACCCAGCCTTTCTTGCCCTCGGTCTCGGGCTTCGGCTTAACGTTGTTCTGATAGTAGGTATAGGTCATGGTCTCAACGTTTGTAATTACTCTCGCCTCGGTCACGGCGCAGATGAACATGCTGTGTGTATCCAGATCGACTGTCTGCTCGACCTTGAGCGACATGAACGAGTTGATATACTTGCCCAGGAACACAACGCCGTTATCGGAGCGGAGCAGTCCTTCGCCGACGATCTTTTCTACCTCACGGCCGGTCTGGAATCCATAGTGCTCGAACACCTCGAAGGGTGCTTCGGTAGACAGGCAGTTGACGTTCATCATGCCGGTCTTCTTGACCATATCATGGGTGAGGTTCTTCTTGTTGATACAAACAGCGATGCGGTTGGGGGTGTTGGTGACCTGAGATACCGTATTCACGATACAGCCGTTATCCTTGTCGCCGTCGCGCGCGGTGACGACATACAGACCGTAGCCGATGTTGAACAGAGCGGTAAGATCGTTCTTATCGGCGGTCTCATCCTGCATAGCAAGATAATCCTTGGTCAGCTCAGCGCACAGAGCATCGATCTCTTCGAGATTCTTTTCGCTGACAGCGGAGCGGATATGAACGTTGTTCTCGGTATAGGTGATATGCTTGCAGCCCTCGAGCATCTTGCGCATTGTCTTTTCAGCCAAGGGAGCCCATGAGCCGTTCTCGATAAAGCCTACGATCCTGTTCTGGAAGTTGCGCTCGGTGAGGTGCTCAATGAACTCGCGCATAAAGGGGAATATCTCAGCGTTATATGTTGTGGTAGCTAAGATGATCTTGCCGTATCTGAAAGCGTCCTCTACGCACTCAGCCATATCCTCACGAGCGAGGTCGTTGACCACTACCTTGGGGCAGCCGTTGGCGCGGAGCTTCTCGGCGAGGAGCTCTACGGCCTTCTTGGTGTTGCCGTATACGGATGTGTAGGCGATCATGATGCCGTCAGACTCCACGCTATAGGACGACCATGTATTGTACAGATCAATATAGTATCCGAGGTTCTCGGTGAGGATAGGACCGTGCAGCGGACAGATGATGGAGATATCCAGCCCTGCGGCCTTCTTGAGCACGTTCTGCACCTGAGCGCCGTACTTGCCTACTATGCCGATATAATAGCGGCGAGCCTCACACGCCCAGTCTTCTTCAACATCCAGAGCGCCGAACTTGCCGAAGCCGTCGGCCGAAAACAGTACCTTATCGGTGCTGTCATAGGTCATGATGACCTCGGGCCAGTGAACCATAGGAGCTGCCACGAAGTTGAGGGTATGTGCGCCCAGCTCGAGGGTGTCGCCCTCTTTGACCACGATGCGTCTGTCCTCATACTCGGTGCCGAAGAAGTTCTTCATCATGGCAAAGGCCTTTTGTGAAGAAACAACGGTAGCCTTGGGATAGGTCTTGAGGAAGTTATCGATATTTGCGCTGTGGTCGGGCTCCATATGCTGGACGACAAGATAATCGGGCTCGCGGTCGCCTAAAACAGCAGTGAGGTTGGCGAGCCACTCAGAGCCGAAGTTCCTGTCAACGGTGTCCATAACAGCGATCTCGCTGTCCAATATCACGTAGGAATTATACGCCATACCGTTGGGCACGACATACTGACCTTCAAACAGATCGACCTTGTGATCGTTGACGCCGACATAACGGATATCGTTAGTAATCTTCAATGGTATCATCTCCTATGTATTTAGTTATACTAAGTATAACTAATCCTCGGCATAAATGCAACAGATTTCATACAATTGTTGTTGAAAAAAATCGTTATATTTGCTATAATATCATCCGGAATACTGAGAAAGTGGAGCGATAACGCTTATGGCAGGTAAATCGAGCTGCGAATTCTGCGCATATTATAACTACAACGAGTATTATGACAGCTACTCATGCGAGGTCAATCTGGATGAGGACGACGTCGCTCGCTTCATGAGCGGCAGCGACAGCAGCTGTCCCTACTTCAGGTTCAGCGACGATTATAAGATAGTCGAAAAGCAGAACTGACGAACTGTCCGGATATAACAGAGGGTTTTTATGAAGCAAAAGCTAAAGCTGTGTCTGCAGCTGCTGCTCACCTTTATGAAGATCGGCGTTGTCACCTTTGGCGGCGGCTACGCGATGATCCCCATCATAGAGAATGAGACGTCAAAAAAGAAGAACTGGATAGCTCCGGATGACCTGATAGATGTGATAGCTCTGTCCGAGTCCACACCCGGCCCTATTTCCATCTGCGCTGCGACCTTCATCGGATACAAGCTCGCAGGAGTTACGGGAGCCTTTTGCGCTACGCTGGGCGTAGTGCTGCCTTCGTTCGTCATCATTTATCTGATATCGCTGTTTTTAAAGAGGTTCGAGGAGCTGACGGCGGTCAAATACGCCTTCTTCGGCATACGGGCAGGCGTGCTGGCTCTGCTGATCAAAGCTGTGATATCCATGTTCAAAAAGTCGCCTAAGAACATAGTCGCCTATATCATCATGGCGGCTTCCATGGCGGCAGTCGCGTTCTTCTCAGCCAACGTGCTGATAGTGCTGGCGTCAGCGGCAGTTATCGGGCTGTGCGCTACCCTCATCGCCGAGAAGGGAGGGCATAAGCTGTGATACACCTTACCCTGTTCCTCGAATTCTTTAAGATGGGCGCGCTGACCTTCGGCGGCGGCTACGCCATGATCCCGTTCATTGAAGAGACAGTCATCGGCCACGGCTGGCTGACCAACGGCGAGCTGGTGGACTTTATCGCGGTATCCGAGAGCACCCCCGGAGCTTTTGCGGTGAATATGTCCACATATATCGGCTCTGAGACCGGGGGAATACTTGGCGCGCTGTGCGCCACCGTCGGACTGGTACTGCCTCCCTTTGTACTGATTCTGATAATTGCTAAGTGCTATGAACGCTTCAAAGAGAACATAATCGTAAGAGGCGTAATGATGGGTCTGAAAAGCACCGTGGTAGGACTGATCGCCGCCACCGTGCTGACTGTAGGCTACAGCGTGCTGTTCCCTCAAGGCTTTGATATCTCGACCTTCGGCACACAGGTGTTGAGCAGCGCGAACTTCTGGTTCATCATAGCTGTGTTCGCTGTTATGCTCTTTCTGCTGCTGTATAAAAAGCTCAATCCGATACTGGTGATACTGATGTCGGCGGCAGCAGGGATCGCGGCAGGCTACAGCGGACTGATAACCGTATAATTAATACTGCAAGCCGTCAGAAAAGCATTGATTTTTCCGACGGCTTTTGATATGATATATGTATGGCGTATGTTTCGTACGCCGGCAAAATTTTCATAAGGAGAGAACATGATGCAATTAGTTAAAAAATTCTGTGCCGAATTCATCGGTACATTCGTTCTGGTACTGCTTGCCTGCGGTACGGCGACGGTTTTGGGATGCGACACCACTAAGCCCAACGGCGCTTACATACTGACAGCGCTCGCGTTCGGTCTGGTGATCGTAGCTATGGCGTACTCCATCGGCAACGTATCCGGATGCCACATCAACCCTGCTGTTTCACTGGGCGTACTGCTCAACGGCGGTATGAGCATCGTAGAATTCATCGTATACATCGCGGCTCAGTTCACCGGCGCAACTGCCGGAGCTGCTGTTCTGGGTCTGCTGGCAGGATTCAACTCCAGCCTGGGAACCAACGGCTGGTATGCCGCCAGCGATACATTCGCCGGCAGCTGGAAACTCTCGCTCCTGGTAGAGGTTATCCTGAGCTTTATCTTTGTACTGGTCATCCTCAGCGTGACATCTGTCAAGAAGTATGAGAAGTCCGCCGGTCTTGTAATCGGTATGACTCTGACTCTGGTACACATCTTCGGTATCCACTTCACCGGCACATCAGTCAACCCTGCACGTTCGTTCGGTCCCGCTCTGATCAAGGCTTTTGCCGGCGATCCCACCGCTCTGTCCAAGTACTGGGTATTCCTGGTAGCTCCGCTCGTAGGCGGCGCCGCGGCGGCTGTTATCTATCGCTTCATCATCAAGACAAAAGAAGCTGAATAAAATCACACCATACGACTCCCCGGTCAAACGATCGGGGAGTTTTTGTGATTCATCCGCTTGAACAGCATTGTGATTCTTGTTATAATACTTTTGTTATTCCAACATCTACTGCACAAGCAAACAATAAGTGAATACCCATCAAAATACGCACAGGAGCAGGGGGTGTTCTGTTATTCTGCTGATATATTCCGCGCCGCTACAGTTCCCTTTTGATGCTGTCTATCGCGCCCTTTTCAATGCGGCTGACCTGCGCCTGAGATATGCCTATCTCTTCGGCAACCTCCATCTGGGTCTTGCCCTTGAAGTATCGCAGCGAGAGGATACGCTTCTCGCGATCCGATAGCTTGCGCAAAGCCTCTTTGAATGCCAGCTCCTCTATCCAGTCGTTATCGTCCCTTCGGTCGCCCACCTGATCCATGACATAGATGGTATCGGCAGAGTCGGAGTATACCGGCTCATACAGCGACACAGGCTCCACGATCGCCTCCAGCGCTAGAACTACGCTCTCTTTGTCCGTATCAAGACGCTCCGCGATCTCTTCCACCGTAGGCTCGCGTCCGAGTGTATTGGTCAGCTCCTCTTTGACCTGCATCGCATGATAGGCTGTGTCGCGCATTGAACGAGATACGTGTATCGCAGTGCTGTCGCGCAGATATCGCCTGAGCTCGCCCATCACCATCGGCACTCCGTAGGTGGAGAATCGCACATCCAGAGAGATATCGAAGTTATCTATCGCCTTGATAAGACCCACTACTCCGACCTGAAAGAGATCGTCCATGTTCTCTCCCCTGCCGGTGAATCGCTGTATCACGCTCAGCACCAGCCTGAGGTTGCCGTTGATCATCTCTTCGCGAGCCTTTTTACGCTCATCAGGAGAACCTGTGTGCATTATCCTGAGCAATTCACGCTTCTCATCCTCTGTCAGCACCTTGAGCTTTGAGGTATCCACTCCGCACAGCTCGACCTTGTTATACTGCAAAAAATCCCCCCGTGATCTCATACTGTCAATAGTATGGGCACGAGGGGATGAGTTTATTAAGCTGTATCAAGAATTATCAGCCGCCGACGATGAAACATCTTCAAAATACGCCGATATCGGAGTGGAGTTGGTCTCGACGTCTGAGAGCTTTTTGGTGATCATTCGGGTACGCACGCCGACGAGCTTATCCAGCTCTTTGTTCGCCTGATCGAGCTTGAGCTGAGTTGCGGTGAGAACATCGTTGAAGGTCTCGAACTCCTTTTTGACCGAGCCGAGGATCTTCCACACCTCTGCGGAACGCTTCTGCACAGCAAGGGTCTTGAAGCCCATCTGGATGGAGTTGAGGAACGCCGCCATAGTGGACGGACCTGCGATATTCACCTTATAGTCGCGCTGTAACAGCTCGACCATACCGCGGTTGACGACCTCGCTGTAAAGGCCCTCAAAGGGCAGGAACATGATAGCGAAATCGGTGGTTTTAGGCGGATCGATGTACTTGTCGCGGATATCCTTAGCCTCGCGGCGGATGGTGTTGATCAGCTGCTTTGCGGCTGCGTCTACAGCCTCTTTGGATCCGCTCTCATATGCGTCGCGCAGAGCGGCATATGTATCGCCGGGAAACTTGGAGTCGATGGGCAGATATATGAAGCCGTCATCCTTAGCCGGCAGCCGCACAGCGAACTCGACCACATCACGCGAACCGTTCTTGGTAGCAACATTGGTATCGTACTGATCCGGGGAGAGTATCTCCTCGAGTATAGCGCCGAGCTGTATCTCGCCGACGATGCCGCGTGTCTTAACGTTGGACAGCACCTTTTTGAGGTCGCCTACTCCTACGGCGAGGTTCTGCATCTCGCCCAGTCCCTTATATACCTGTTCAAGACGCTCGTTGACCAGCGCAAAGCTCTGGTTCATCTTCTCTTCCAGAGTCTTTTGGAGCTTTTCATCCACGGTGGTGCGCATCTCGGCGAGCTGCTTGTTGTTATCATCGCGGATATCGTTGAGCTTGTTCTCCATGGAGCGGCGGATGTTCTCCAGCTTTTGCTCATTCTCGAGCGAAAAGGTCTTGATACGCTCCTCGATATGGGTCAGCTTTTCGCTCTGAGAAGCCGAAAAGCTCTGCTGATTCACGGCGATCATATCGCCCATGTTCTTGACGGAATTCTGTGTAGAAACGACTACTTCCTGCCGTAGAGAAGACAGCTCTGAATTGTCGTTTTTGTTCTTATTCGGAATTATAACTATTGCCGCGATCCCGACTATGATCGCTGCCGCTGCGAGTATCGCCAGCACAATGAACTGATACATTTCCATGTCGCACCTCGATAGAATTAGTCCAGATATATTCTACACTAAGGCGCGGATAAAGTCAACGCGGATTTGCGGCGTTATGTATCGTCGTTATATTCGGTAGCGACGTATTTATCACAACCGGGAGGTGAGTATATGAATCGGTCGATGTGGCCCGAGGTGATGAAATACCGCGGAGCCGCTACGTCCGGCGCGGTGTTGAGGATATCTATGATGATCAGCTTGACCTTCATCCTGGACGGTATGATATTCTTGATATACACAGAGGCCTGCGAGCCTACGCGCAGACCGTCGCGCAATTCTGCTAGGCCGGCTAGATTAGGCGTGAGCTCGACAAATGCTCCGTAGTTCTCTATAGATCGTATAACTCCGGTGACGGTCTCGCCAATGCGATAATCCCCGATGTTCTGCTCCCATGTACCCAGCAGCTCCTTATGGCTTAGGGTAATGCGTGTGCCAACACGCGACTTTATCACCGCATAGATATCCATACCGACCTTGAACCGCTCGTCGGGATGCTCTATACGGGATATTGATATGGTATCTATAGGCATCAGCGCGACTACGCCGCAGCCGATATCGCAAAAGGCTCCGAACGGCTCCAGATGGGTTATGCGCGCAGGTATAATGTCGCCGGACTTCAATGCAGAAAGATACTCCTCGGCACAGCGGCGCTGAGCCTCAGCGCGCGACAGCACCGCTACAGGCTGACCATTATCGGTAACAATGTCCTTTACAACAAAGCTCACGGGGTAACCGACCCTCGAGAGGATGGCTATATCCCTTACCGATCCCTCGCGTATGCCCATAGCGCCCTCCTCGCGCGGGATGACGCCTTTCATACTGCCGAGCCTTACGCTGAGATTGTGATCGCTGTCGCACATATAGGCGACCGACTCGAGTATCTCGCCGCTGTTCATCGCCTCATACAGAGCCCGGGACGACCTCATCGCGCGCAGGTTGTCGGCGCTGTCCAGCCGTATACCCTCGGGATAAAAACCAGTCATAGCTTCAGTCCTCCTGCATTTTTCGCAATTCTCATGTAATATCTATGCCTCATTACTATGCGATATGACGAAAATGCACATTGCTATTGAAAAAACCACCTCTATGTATTACAATATAACTCAGAAAAATAATACGGAAAGGACAATTTCATGAAACGAGTATTAGCTGCTGTTCTGTGCGTTATCCTGGTGGCTGCTGTTATGTCAGCCTGTGGAAAAAGCAGTACAAAGACAAAAAAATCCACAACTTCTGATACTACTGAAGCCGCTGTGGATACAACCGAAAACTCAACCGAAAGCGAGGCATCCACATTGAATCTGGAACCCAAAACAACAGAGGCTCTGCTGGATATCAACGATATTCCCGCAGCTCAGCTCTCAAACATTGATACCGAGTATCAGGAAACCCCTCCCAAGGCAGGAGACGAGGTAGCTATCATACACACCAACTACGGGGATATCTCATTCAAGTTCTTCCCCGAGGTAGCGCCTAAGGCTGTAGCCTCGTTCAAGGCTCTTGCTAAAGCCGGCAGATTTGACACCACCATCTTCCACAGGGTCGTCAACAACTTTGTTATCCAAGGCGGCGACTACACTAACTTCAACGGCACCGGCGGCGGCTCAGCCTTCGGCGTAGAGTTCGAACTTGAGATCTCCGACTATGTGCACAACTCCGTAGGTTCTGTCGCTATGGCCAACCGCGGTCCCGGTACAAACGGATCTCAGTTCTATATCAATCAGGTGAATAACTATAACCTCGACGGCGACTATACAGTTTTTGGTCAGGTATATGACGGCATGGACGTAGTCAACGCCATCGCGGTAGTGGACACCGACTACAACAGCGCTCCTCTGAGCCCCGTAGTCATCACATCTGTAGAGATCACCACATTCAAGTAATCGACCACAGGGGATATCTCCCCTATACTCTGAACGGAGGCAATTATGGACAGACCGGTCGTCGCGATTATGTACGACTTTGATAAAACGCTCTGTACCCGGGATATGCAGGACTATGGCTTCATCCCCGGGCTGAATATGCAGCCGTCGGAGTTCTGGGCCAAGGCAAACGTATTCGGATCAGCAGAACAGATGGACAGCATACTGGCGTATCTGTACACCATGATCACTGAGCGCAGGGCTCAGGGCGCGCCTCTTACGCGCGAGAGTCTGGTGAATGACGGCCGCGGCATAGAGCTGTATCCCGGAGTCAAAAACTGGTTCGACCGCGTTAATCTGTACGGCGCGGCACAGGGCGTGCAGGTCGAGCACTATGTAATCAGCTCAGGACTCAAAGAGATCATCGAGGGCTCCGGTATAGCCGATAAGTTCACCAAGATCTTCGCCTGTGAGTTCATCTATGATGAAAACGGCGAGGCCATGTGGCCAAAGACCGCCGTCAATTATACCAACAAGACCCAGTTCGTGTACCGTATCAACAAGGGCGTGCTGGATATCTCCAACGACACCGATCTTAACCGCTCGATGCCCGATGACTCCAAGCGCGTACCCTTCACCAACATGATCTACATCGGCGACGGACTGAGCGATGTGCCGTGTATGAAGATGATGAAGGCGTACGGCGGATGCGCGATAGCCGTGTATCAGGACAGCAACCGCTCGAAGGTCGAGGAACTGCTCAAGAGCGACAGGGTTGATTTTATCTTCCCTGCCGACTACAGCGAGAACAGCCAGCTCAACAAGACCGTGCACAACCTGATCAAGAAGATCGCAATAGCGGATGAACTGACTCAGGAGAACGCCCGTCAGCTCCGCGAGATAAAAAACAAATAACAAGCATTAAGAAACGCTCCTGTTTCCAACAATTGGATCAGGAGCGTTATGTTATATCTATTATCTGTTATCTATAAAAGCCGGCCCTTTCGGGTCGGCTTATTATCATATCTTCTGTATCCTGCCGCGGTTGCGGATACCTCTGCGGATGTTGAGCGCTACAACGATCAGCGAAGCAATTATCATAATCCCCAGCAGGATCATCACCAGCACCTTTGAGCCCGAATCGGCTCGACCGGTACACGCCTTGATAAAATTCTCCTGCATAAGCGAATAGGTCTGGTCGTCAATATTAGTGAACTTGTAGCACTTGTCAACAAATTCGGCAGGCGGATTGACCAGCTCGGATTCGCGATAATCTTCGTCCATCAGCTCCAGAGCGGCGGTGTTCGGAGTGCCGTAATAGATATACTCGGCGTTCGCCGCGGCTATCTCGGGATCGCACATAAAGTTGATGAACAGCTCAGCGTTCTCCTTGTTCTTACAGCACGACGGGATGCACATCGAGTCGATAAAGAGGTTGGATCCCTCCTCCGGGATCACAAAGTCAAGATCCTCGTTGTTGTCCATCATGGTGGCGATATCTCCGGCATAATAAGGAGCCAGAGCTGCCTGGGAGCCCTCCATCTCGGTGAACACCTGATCCATGACATATTTCTTCAGGCTTCCGCCATCCTTGAGCTCGATCAGCTTGTCGGTCGCACGATCGATATCCTCCTCGCTGAAGCTCGCAGAACCCGGATCTATGGGAGGATCGCACAGCTGCATCGCGATAGCCAGAGCGTCACGAGAGTTGTTGAACATCAGCACGCTGTTCTGATACTTAGGGTTCCACATATCCTTGAAGCCCGTGATCTCACCCTCGGGTATCATCTTGGTGTTATACACGAGAGCTATGAAGCCCCAGCTGTAAGGCACGCTATACTCGCTGTCGGGATCGAAGTCCTGATTGCGAAAGCGATCGTCGATGTTCTTATAGTTGGGTATATTGTTGAAATCCAGCTTAAGGAGCATGCCCTCTTCCCTGAGCCGCGCGACCATATAGTCGGAGGGGATGATGACGTCGTATGACGAATTGGAGTTGACCAGCACGTTATACAGCTCTTCGTTAGTCTCAAAGTTAGTATAATTCACCTTGATGCCGTAACGGCTCTCGAACTCGGCTATTACGTCCAAGCCGCCGTCATCGCCCGGGGAGATATACTCGCCCCAGTTATATACGTTGACCTCTCCGGAGTACTTAGGCTCAGCTTCGTCGGCCGTTTCAGCCGACACGGGCGTGATCGCCATCGTCGCGAATAGTATGACGCAGGTGATAAGCAGGCTGAGTATACGCTTCATCTCGCCGCCTCCTTATCCTTCCTCGAAGTTACGATGTTCGAGATGATCAGCAGGGTCAGGATGGTGACGAACATGATAGCTGACAGCGCGTTCGCCTTGGGATTGATGCGCTGATGAGTCATGGTATAGATCTGCACCGGCAGGGTCTGGAATCGCGCGCCGCGTGTGAAATATGTGATAACAAAGTCGTCCAGAGAGTAGGTGAAGCTGATGAGGAATCCGGAGAGTATGCCGGGCATCAGCTCGTGGATGACTACCTTGAAGAACGCCTTGACAGGCGAACATCCCAGATCGAGCGCCGCCTCATACAGCGACGAATCCATCTGGCGTATACGCGGAGTAACGTTGAGTATGACATACGGCGTACAAAAGCCGATATGCGCCAACAGCACCGTCCAAAATCCCATCTCAAATCCCAACATAGTACCGGCAAAGGTGAATAAAAGCATCAGCGATACACCGGTGACTATCTCGGGGTTGATGATCGGGATGTTGGAGATGTTCTGGATAGCGGAGCGCACTCCGCCCTTGAAGTTATATATACCGATAGCGGCGAGAGTGCCGAGGATAGTTGCGATGATCGCGGCAAGCAGCGCTATCGTCAGGGTGTTCTTCAGACTGCCCATGATCTGAGCGTCGCGGAACAGCGCCTCGTACCACTTCCATGTAAAGCCCTTCCATACAGAGGTCTTGCCGTTGTTGAAGGAATAGGCTATCAGATACAGGATCGGAGCGTAGAGGAACGCCATGATGATGATCAGATATATCTTTTGTCCGGGCTTTTTCATCTTCCGACCGCCTCCTTATCTCCGAAGCGGTTCATGAATACCAGGAAGCCCAGGATGACTACCATCAGCACCAGAGCTATCGCCGAGCCGGTGTTGTGATTGAACTGGAACACTCGCTCGATGTCGTCGCCGATCATCAGCTGGTCGCCGCCCAGATACTGAGCGACAAGGAAGGTGGACGCTGTGGGAACGAACACCATCGTGACGCCGGATATTATACCGGGAACAGACAGTGGGAACACTACCTTGCGAAATACATAGAGGCCGTTGCAGCCCAGATCCTGAGCCGCCTCGATGAGCGAGTTGTCGATCTTGCTCATGACCGACTGGATCGGCAGGATCATGAACGGCAGGAACTCATATACCATGCCCACGATAACCGCGCCGGTGTTATTTATCAGTGTAGTATGGATACCGAATATCTGCAGCAGGGTATCCAGAGGACCGTTGGTCTGCAGGATCAGCACCCACGCGTATACGCGCAGCAAAAAGTTCATCCACATCGGCACCATCAGGAACATGATGATGACACTCTGCTTGCGCTGTGTACACCGCGAGATAAAGAAGCTCAGCGGATATGCCAGCACAAGGCAGATGACCGTGGAGATCAGCGCTACGTACAGCGAGTAAAGGAATATGTGGCTGTAGTCGGATACGTTCACAAAGTTCTTCAACGTGAAGTTGCCTGCCTTATCGGTAAAGGCATAGTACAGCACCATCAAAAGCGGTACGATAGTGAACACCAGCATCCAGCCCAGATACGGTATAGACGGACGCTTACTCTTCATTATCGGTTACCTCGCTGATCTCAGCGCGTGAAAAGTCGAAGCTGACGGGCACATAGGTCGCTACCTGCTCGTCCGTATCGCTCTGCATGATCCACTTGCGCTCGTCGGACTCGAGAATGATCTCGTTATGCTCACCCTTCCAGATGACCGATTCGATATACATCTCGTCGATATCTCCCACGCCGTCGCCGGCGATGCTGAGCGCGTCGGGAGGCAGGATGATCTTGAGGGATGTGCCCTCCTCATAGTAGGTATCGGGGATAGTGATCTCGTTGCCCTCTATGCGGATAGTAGTGGTGTTATTTTCTTTATCAGAATAATAAACATCTGTGTAAACTTCGTTGTTCGGCAGCAGGAACATCTTGGGCATGATATGGATGTTGAAGGGGTCTACCCTCATACCGATGCGATCTCCCAGATGAGGCGCGACGGTAGAGTGTATCAGCCACTGACAGTTCTCACAGCGAACGGATATCTCGAAGTGTACGCCCTTAAAGACGATATCCTCGACCACTCCCACCAGCTTGGCCTGTGAGGGATCGACAACCTCGATGTCCTCGGGACGGATGACTACGTCTACGGGAGCGTTGTGCTCAAAGCCCTTATCTACACAGTCGAGTTCTACGCCTAAGATGCGCACCTTTTCATCCTCCAGCATAACGCCGTTGAGGATATTCGCCTCGCCGATGAAATCCGCTACAAAGGCGTTGGCAGGCTCGTTATATATATCTTCGGGGGTGCCGATCTGAGCTATAACGCCGTTGTTCATTACAACAACGCGGTCAGACATAGTCAGAGCCTCCTCCTGATCGTGTGTTACATATACAAAGGTCTTTTGGGTCTTAAGCTGGAGCTGCTTGAGCTCTATCTGCATATCTTTTCTCAGCTTCAAGTCGAGCGCGCCGAGCGGCTCGTCCAACAGTACAACCTTGGGATCGCATACCAGAGCGCGTGCTATGGCTACGCGCTGCTGCTGACCGCCCGAGAGCGACTTTACAGAACGCTTTTCATAACCCTTTAGGTCTACTATGGCGAGCATACGCTTGACCCTGTCCTCGATCTCGTTCTTAGGCATCTTCTTGAGCTTAAGACCGAATGCCACGTTATCAAAAACGTTGAGATGAGGGAACAGCGCGTACTTCTGGAATACGGTATTGACGTTGCGCTTATGAGGCGGCAGATCGTTGACCTTTTCACCTTCAAAGAACACATCGCCCTCCTGGGGGCTCTCGAATCCTGCTATGATACGCAGGGTGGTCGTCTTGCCGCAGCCCGAGGGGCCCAGCAGGGTGATGAACTCCCTGTCGTATATATCGAGGTTGATATTATTTAGAATGACCTCGTTCGAATACTTGAAGTTGATATCTTTCAAAGATACTACAGATTTTTTCAACTATCTAACCTCCTTTGTTTAATAACCGACACGCAAATCCATCAACCGTCGGTCTTACCGCTTGAGCGTCATTTTTACATAAAACGCTCAATTACGAATTATATATTCAGCAGAGGGTTTTGTCAATAAAAAACGAGAAATATCGCCCCGTCAAAGGCGAATTATTTCAGCGTATACCGACATACGCCAGACCGTGTCGATTATAGGGAAAATTGAACAGTTTTAGCGCTTGTTTTCTACATATTTAAAGATACATCTATTATTGACAATTTCGCAGGATGTTATATAATAAAGTTAACTATATAATGGATTATTATGTGCAGGTATGCCTGCGCTCCGGCATATGCAGCCGGAGAAGATCTGAGATAAAGGAGTTTAGTCATGTTCCAGATTGCAAAAGAACACAAAGGATTCGGCAAGCAGATATTGCTGCTGGCTAAAAACGAACTCATCAAGAAATACAAGGGAGCCGTAATCGGCCCCTTCTGGGCAGTGGTCAAGCCCCTGTTCACCCTCTTTGTATACTGGTTCGCGTTCGATATCGGTCTGAGGAAGGCCGGCGCGGTACATGTCACCATCGGCGGCAATCCCGATCTGGGTACCTACTCGCGATTCCTGTTCATGCTGGTGGGCTTTATCCCGTGGTTTTTCATGCAGGACAGCATCCTGCAGGGCTCTCGCTCGATAGTGCTCAACCGCCAGTTCGTCACCAAGGTCAACTTCCCGGTATCCACCATCATGACCTTCACCCATGTAGCGAGGCTCTATGTACACCTGCTGCTGTCGGTACTGATGTATATATTCATCACCTTTGTCGGCGGCACAGTCAAGATGCCCGGCGGCGAAGCGGTCACCGGAGGCATCATGCCCAGCTGGTATAATCTGCAATACTTCTTCTACACGATACTGATGTTCATATTCTTCCTTGTACTGACTTGGTCCACCGCTCCGATGGCGGCGTTCTCGCGCGACTTTGAGAACATGATCATATCCGTGATGTCAGGCGTGTTCTGGCTGACCGGTATCGTGTATGATACATACAGCCTGGATAATCCCGTACTCAGGCGCATCATGCTCTTTAACCCGATGACGTTCTTCGCCAACGGCTACCGCAACACCTTCCTGTATCATCGCTGGTTCTGGGAGTATCCAACTGAGTTTTACATCTTCCTGATAGAATTCGCGGCTTTGATAGCGCTGGGTATCTTCAACTATAACCGCCTGCGCAAGAAGCTGCCCGACGTACTGTAAGGAGGGTATGAAAATGGCTAAAGAAACTATCATTTCCTTCGATCATGTATCCAAGGAATATATCCTGTATAAAAACGATCAGGAGCGCTTCCGCGCACTGTTCATAAAGCCGCGTCATCCCAAGATCAATAAGGCTCTCAACGACGTAACGTTCAAGATATATAAGGGCGAGTCGGTAGGTATCATCGGCGACAACGGCGCCGGTAAATCCACCGTGCTGAAGATGATCACAGGCGTAACCTTCCCCTCCGAGGGCGAGGTACAGGTCAATGGCAAGGTGGCGGCTCTGTTGGAGCTGACCGCCGGATTCTCCACTGAGATGACAGGCAGAGAGAACATCTACCTCAAGGGCTACATCCTCGGCCTTAAAGACGAGTATATCAAGCAGATCGAAGAGCGCATCATCGACTTTGCTCAGCTGGGCGAGTACATCGACCAGCCGGTGCGTACATACTCCAGCGGTATGAAGATGCGTCTGGGATTCGCTATCAACGTCAATATCGACCCCGATATCCTGGTAGTTGACGAGGCTCTTTCGGTCGGCGACGCGTCGTTCAAGCAGAAGTGTAAGGACAAGATCAACGAGATCATCGAGTCCGGCACCACCGTGCTGTATGTCAGCCACAACGCCGCTTCGGTAACCGAGATCTGCGACCGCGCTATATATCTGCGTAAGGGCAAGCTGATATATGATGGCAACGTTGAAGAAGCCTTCAATATATATCAGGCATTCAAGGAAGAAGAAAAGGCAAAGAAGGAAGCTAAGAAAAAGAAAGAAAAAGAAGCTAAAGAAAAGGCTAAAAAAGAAGCTGAAAAAGCCAAAAAATAATTCTCTTTTAGAATTAAGGAGTCAACATGAGCAGTCGCGTCATCGACAACGAGATATATCTCGCAGCCGGCTATATACGCTCAAAGTCGCTGATCCAAGGCGGCGTGTGCGTTATGGGCGAGCACAAGCTGTGCGATTATCTTATCGCGACAAGTGAATATCTCGGCAGCGCGATATCCCGGTGCGACAGCGCCGACGCGATACCAACGGACTGTAAACGCCTGTGGTATGTCGCTCAGGTGGATTCCGCTGTGCCGAACAAGCTCGGTGAGCTCGCCGCGCTGTGTGCAGCGAGAGGCATAGAGCTGACCGCTATAATTCTTATATCGAATATTAAAAGCAATCCGACGATCAGAGCTTACGCCGAGATGGAGCTGCTCACAGCCATGTCCCCCACCCTTTCGCCCATACGCGAGGCTCTCAGAGGCAAGGGCGCGAAAGCGCTGTTCCTGGACAGGCTGTTCGGCGCGGAGTTCGACGGCGTAGGGCTGCGTAACTTCTTGTCCGATATAAGCGGCAGCGGAGCAGTCACAATAGGCTCAGGCGACGCTCTGAGATTCTCGTCGGCTCTGTATATCAGCGACGCGATCACCGCGGCATATACCGTCAGCGAGCACGGCAAGTCCGATAATATCTACAACGCCACCTCATGCTATGGCAGCGACTATCAGTTCAAGAGCGCGATATATATGCTTCTTGCGCGCCACGGTATAAAGCTGAAGGTCACGGAGGATAACTCAGCCAAGAGCTATTCAGCCATCTCCTGCGGCAAGCTCAGTTCACTTGGATATGAAGCCTGCTGTGACTTCGCAGATGCTCTGAGATATACCGTCGAAGCGTACACCGACAGATGGAATCTGCACAGCGACTATATAGCCGAGAGTTATAACGGCAAGCTCAGCGGTCTGCGCGAACTGCAAAAAGAAATGCTGCGTGAGATCGACCGCATCTGCCGCAAGCACGATATCCCCTACTTCCTGTCCGGCGGCTCTATGCTCGGAGCTGTGCGCCACGGCGGATACATCCCGTGGGACGACGATATCGACATCGCCATGCTGGTAGAGAACTATGACCGCTTCCGTGAGATCGTACCCAAGGAACTCAGCGACAGGTTCAGCTATCAGACCTTCACCAACCGTGACGGATATCACTTCTTCTTCGACAGGATAACGGCTAAGGACACATACTTTGCCTCACAGTATTCTGACGGATACGAAATGGCAAAAGGTATCTCTGTAGATATATTCGTATACGATAACGTACCGGACAGCAAGCGTATACAGCATATGCACTGGCGCAAGCTGATGAACAAGCGCATGGTGATGAACGTGCGCTGGAAGGATACCGCTCGCAAGGGCAAGATGTACTCGCTGTCCAAGCTGGTCCTGCCGGTGCTCAGGCTGCGTTCGATGGACAGCTACTCGGCCTCTTACGATAAGGCTACTCACAAGTACAAAAACATCAACGCCGAATATGTTATGGCTCCGGCTACAGACCACTCGTTCCGCGATGCTATGCCGCGCGAATGGTTCACCGAGACCGTCCCGTGCACCTTTGAGGGTATCGAGACCTTCCTGCCCAAGGGCTACGACGGGTTCCTCAGGAACTGGTACGGCGACGACTATATGACCATGCTGCCCATCTCGGAGCAGCGGCCGTATCACGACTACTACAGGCTCGATCTGGGCAGCCATATCGTTGAAAACAGCAAGATGCACTTCGACTTTCTCGGAGAGCTCAAATAATACAAATGACCGCGACGATGTCGCACGGAGGAATCATATATGATCTTTGCAGTAATATTGGCCGGAGGCACAGGCTCACGAATGGGTATCAGCGATATGCCCAAGCAGTTCCTCGAGATCAAGGGCAAGCCCGTGATCAACCATACTCTGGAGAAGTTCCTGCCCAACCCTCGTTTTGAAAAGATTATCATCCTCTCGCCCAAGGCGTGGATGAATCATACAAGTCAGATAATCCGCAGATTCACCGGCGAGAACGAACGTATCGCCGTTATAGAGGGCGGCGCTACACGCAACGAGACCATAATGAATGCCATTGCGTATATAGAGAAGAACTACGGTCTTGACGACGATACCGTGATAGTCACCCATGACTCGGTTCGCCCGTTCGTTACCCACCGCATAATCGAGGATAACATCAACGCCGCCATCAGCGACGGCGCGTGCGATACCGTCATCCCGGCTACAGATACTATCGTAGAGGGCGACGGCATAAGCATCACCTCTATCCCCGACCGCCGCAGGATGTATCAGGGGCAGACTCCCCAGTCCTTCAAGGCGAAGTCCCTCAGAGAAGCGTATCTGAGCCTCAGCGATGAAGAGAGAGAGAGCCTGACCGACGCCGCCAAGATCATGGTCATCAAAGGCGAGAAGGTGACCTTAGTACGCGGCGAGACCTATAATATCAAGATAACCTATCCCTATGACCTGCGCATCGCGAGGTCGCTGTTAGAGGAAGAGACCGATGATTAACACCGTATACCGTCTGCGCTCACCGCGCAGGTTCGAAATCGCGTTCAGCGATATCGACGTTAACAGCGGCGTTATCGTACGCCCCACTCATCTATCGATATGCAACGCCGATCAGCGCTACTATCAGGGTACGCGCGACATAAAGGTGCTCAGCGAAAAGCTCCCTATGGCGCTCATCCACGAGGCGATAGGTCGGGTAGTATACGACGCAACCGGCAGCTTCAAGCCCGGCGACCGTGTAGTTATGGTACCCAACATCCCGTGTGAAGAGGATGACTGCATAGCCGAGAACTATCTGCGCTCCAGCAAGTTCTGCGGCAGCAGCGCCGACGGCTTTATGCAGGAGTATATCTCTATCAGTCCCGACAGGCTGGTGCTGCTCCCCGAGGGCGTCGACTTGGATGCGGCGGCTTTCACCGAGCTGGTATCCGTAAGCGTACACGCCGTGACACGCTTTATGTCCATCGCGCATGATCGCAGAGATACGATAGGCATATGGGGCGACGGAAACCTAGCTTTCATTACATCTCTGCTGCTGAAAAAGATGCTGCCGAACTGCAAGATACTCGTCTTTGGCATAAGCAGAGAGAAGCTCTCCGACTTCTCCTTTGCTGACGGCACCTATCTCACCCACCGCATACCCGAAGAGCTGTATGTGGATCACGCCTTTGAGTGTGTGGGCGGCAACGGCTCGCCCATAGCGATAGAGCAGATCATCGACCGCATCCGCCCAGAGGGTACCATAGCGATCATGGGCGTCAGCGAGTATCCCGTACCCGTCAACACTCGCATGATACTCGAGAAAGGCCTGAGGATGTTCGGCACCAGCCGCTCCGGCAGAGCCGACTTCCGCCGCACAGTGGAGCTGTACAGAGATCATCCGGATATCCCGATGTATCTGGGCAGACTGGTCGGCAACACCGTAGAGGTAACAGGCTACGCGGATATCAAGCATGCCTTTGAGATCGACGCGCGCAAAGCTTTCGGCAAAACCATCCTGCACTGGAATCTGTGATAAAAGAATCACTCCCCGATCATAACGATCGGGGAGCTTTTTTGTGTAGTCTGCGTCATTCTGAGTTTATGTAACCTGCATCATTCTGAGTTTATGTAACCTGTGTCATTCTGAGCGAAGGCGGCTTGACCGCCGCAGTCGAAGAATCTTAAAGTGCTGAGGCTTATGATAGATTGCGCCTGTCAGGTCTAATCAAATCGGATACCGTGCACTGTAAGATCCTTCACTTCGTTCAGAAAGACAATAAAGAAGAGTTCAGAATGACAGCAAAAGCAAAGCCTTGTTTATTTTTCTGAATCAGAATTATATATTATTCTTTCACGGAATTAAAAGTGAAGTTCTCACCGTCAAAGTCGCAGGTGATGGGCTTCTTAGAGTCGAAGTCCGGCTCGAGCATACGCTCGCTGAGCTTATCCTCGATGTTAGTGGTGATCGCTCTGCGCAGCGGACGGGCGCCGTAGGTATCGTCGAAGCCCTCGTCGGCTATCTTCTCGATCACTTTATCGGTGAAGGTGACCTTTACGCCGAGGCTGTCAAGGCGCTTGCCCAATGTATCGAGCATCTTGCCGGCGATCTCTTTTATCTCTTCCTTGGTCAGCTTGCTGAACACGATGATATCATCCACACGGTTGAGGAACTCGGGTCGGAACACCTGCTTGAGCTCGCGCATGACCAGATCACGTACGTTCTCGCTCTCGGTATCATCGCTCTTGTCGCCGAAGCCGAGCGCGGACTGCTTATCGATGATGCGGCGCGCGCCGACATTCGAGGTCATTATGATGATGGTGTTCTTGAAGTCCACCGTGCGGCCCTGGCTGTCGGTGAGTCTGCCGTCCTCGAGGATCTGCAGCAGCATATTGAACACATCGGGATGAGCCTTCTCGATCTCGTCGAAGAGCACTACCGAATAAGGCTTGCGGCGTACTGCCTCGGTGAGCTGACCGCCCTCGTCATAGCCGACGTAGCCGGGAGGCGAACCTACCAGACGGGATACCGTGTGCTTCTCCATATACTCGCTCATATCGAGTCGGAGCATAGCGTTCTCGTCGCCGAACATAGCCTGAGCCAGCGCTTTGCACAGCTCGGTCTTACCCACGCCTGTGGGGCCTAAGAAGATGAAAGAGCCTGTGGGTCTCTTGGGATCCTTTATTCCCACTCTGCCGCGGCGGATAGCACGCGATACCGCGCTGACAGCTTCATCCTGACCCACCACACGCTCGTGGAGTATCTTCTCCATATTGAGCAGTCGGTCCGACTCTTCGCGAGTCAGTTCGATGACCGGAATCTTTGTCCACGACGATACGATAGCGGCGATATCCTCTGCGGTGACGACGCTCTCCTGCTCTTTGGAGCGCGACTGCCATTCGCTCTTAGCCTTATCCAGACTCTCTTTTACGCTGTTCTGCTCATCGCGCAGCTCCGCGGCACGCTCAAAGTCCTGTTCGCTCACAGCTGAGGTCTTTTCCTGCTCCAGCCGCTCATACTCAGCCTCATAGTCCTTTATCTCCTGCGGATAGGTCAACTCCGCAAGGCGTACCTTTGACGCCGCCTCGTCCACCAGATCGATAGCCTTGTCGGGCAGATAGCGGTCGGCAATATAGCGCGAGCTGAGCTTAACGGCAGCCTCGATGGCCTCGTCGCTGATCTTCACCTTATGGTGAGCCTCATAGCGGTCGCGCAGTCCGCGCAGGATAGCGATAGCGTCGTCCTCGTTGGGTTCGCCTACCGTAACAGGCTGGAAGCGCCTTTCCAGTGCGGCGTCCTTCTCGATATACTTGCGGTATTCTTCGAGAGTAGTCGCGCCGATGACCTGGAAGTCGCCGCGAGCCAAAGACGGCTTGAGTATATTAGCTGCGTCGGCGCTGCCCTCAGCGGAACCCGCTCCGATGATGGTATGCAGCTCGTCGATGAACAGGATGGTGTTCTTATCCTTTTTGACCTCATCTATTGCGTTCTTTATACGCTCCTCAAAGTCGCCGCGGTACTTTGTACCGGCGAGCATACCTGTGAGGTCAAGGGCTACTATGCGCTTGTCCCTGAGGTACTCGGGCACCTGACCCTCGGTGATCTTGAGGGCGAGACCTTCAACTACGGCGGTCTTACCTACGCCGGGTTCACCGATGAGACAGGGGTTGTTCTTTGTGCGGCGCGAGAGTATCTGAACGATACGCTGTATCTCTTCTTCACGGCCGATGACGGGATCTATCTCGCCCTTGCGCGCGGCCTCGGTGAGATCGCGTGAGAATGAGTCTAGGGTCTTGGTATCGCCGGAGGGATTAGCTGAAGCCGAGGCGTCGGAACCGTAGCTTTCGTCGCCGCCTATACTGAGCTTAGAGCTCAGAGTATCGGCGATAGTACGAGGACTTACGCCAAGCTCGCCGAGATATCGGATAGCATAGCTGTCGCCGTCGGCGATCAGAGCGATCAGCAGATGCTCGGTGCCTACATAGCCGGAGCCTGTGCGTGCGGAGTACATCATAGCGTTCTGCATGATGCGCTTGGTACGCGGTGTAAAATCGTCGGGACTCAAATCGGTACGGCTGCTGCCGGAGCCGGAACCTGAACGGATCAGCTCCTCAACTCTGTCGGCAGTCACGCCGTGCTCATTGAGGGCGGCATAGGCAACGCCGCTGTTCTCGCGACACAGTCCCAGCAGGATATGCTCGGAGCCGATATAGGTGTGTCCCATCTCTTCGGCGCTCTCGATAGCAAGGTTCAGAGCGGTGTTCGCCTTAACAGTGAAGCCTTTGAAATTGTATTTCATAACATATACCTCCCTAATTGATCAACAATATTCAGTTTTGTATTCAATTGTGTATTAAGCTTATTAGTGTTAGTTGAATCTTTCTCTGATGATCTCAGCGCGCTTGATATCTCGCTCACGCGGAGTCATATCCTCGCCGAAGCGCGTCATTATCGAAGCCGGCTGGATCTCTACTATCAGCTTATCTATGCTGTCGGTCGAGAGGGTAGTCAGCTTCTTGGAGCTCACTCCCAGTCTGACCAGCGACAGAAGGCTCATCGCCTCGCTGTGATCCATCAGCAGGGCTGTTTTGAGCGTTCCCAGAGCGCGTGATATCTTGTCCTCGACCTCGATATTGCCGAGGACATTATCGCGAGCCTTCATTTCCTGAGAAATAAGCTGGGTGGTGATATTGCGCAGGTTATCTATGGCGGACTTTTCGCTGATGCCCAGAGTCACCTGATTGCTGAGCTGGAAGAACGCGCCCACAGGACGGCTGCTCTCACCGTACAGTCCTCGTATAGTGAGTCCGAGCTTGCTGAGATTGGCGCCTATGCGATGTACCGCGCCGGTCATATCCAGAGCCGGCAGATGAAGCATCACCGATGCGCGCATACCTGTGCCGAGATTGGTCGGACACTGAGTGAGGTAACCCAGCCGTTCATGAAAAGCGAACTTAAGCCTGCGGCTGATCATGTCGTCGAGCTTGTCGGCGATCTTGTACGCCTCGTCGGGCTCAAAGCCGTCACGGATTACCTGCAGGCGGATATGATCCTCTTCGTTGACCATTATCGACACCGAGCTGTCCTCGCTGAGGAACACCGCGCGTCCCTCGCCTGCGCGAACGAAGTCGGGGCTGATGAGGTGGCGTTCCAGCAAAGCCGCCTTCATGGTGTCGGATATGGTACCCAGGTCGATGCGTGTGAACTTTAGATCGCTGCCTTGCAGAGCCTCGTCCACCTTAGCGACGATCTCTTTAGCCTGAGCGGTGTTCAGTCGAATCGGGAACGGATATTCTTTGAGGTTTCGCGCTAAGCGCACGCGAGTCGATACTACTGCTTCACTCATGGTTACGCCTCCAGTCTCTTGATCTCATCGCGCAGCTCTGCGGCGCGCTCGAAGTTCTCATCTTCTATAGCCTTTTTGAGCTCTGCTCGAAGGCTCTCCAGACAATCATTAGGCTCGGACTGAGCCTGAGGCTCATCTTCAACCTTGGTATACTCTATCACCGGCCGCTTGCCGATATGCTCGGTGTTGCCGTGTATGCTGTTGATGGTGGGCATCAGATCGCTCAAAAACAGGCTGTAGCAGTTCTCGCAGCCGACCTTGCCGCTCTTCTTGATATCGTTCATGGTGGAGCCGCAAACGTTGCAGCGTGTAGCGCCTGAGCGAGCCGGCAGAGCCGCGCTCAGAAACGAGCTGAGCATACCGCCAAAGTCAGCTGTAAAGTCCGGAAACATATCTCCGTAGCCCAACTCACGGGCACAGTCGGAACACAGGCGATACTCGGCATAGTCGCCGTTGATCATAGTTTTGACATGGGTAGTCGCTTCATTCTTTTGACAATGTTGACACAACATAATGATTCCTCCGTTCTAATAATATCATATACCTTTTGGGTTATTTGTAATATCAGGACACCAGCGTGAGTAGCATGTTCTTGAATACAGCCGCTCGCAACATATCCCTGTACTGCTGAGGCACATCGGCGTATGCCCTCTCACCTAACGCCGAGGCTATCAGCTTAGCGGTAGGGGTGTCGAGTATGCCGCGGTCGAGCATATTGTTCAGCATGACCTCTGCGGTAGCCTTGTCGAGGGTCCTGCCGACGGCGTTGACTATGTGCATGATCGCGTTGTCGCGTGTGGTATGGATACGGGTGATGCGGATGTAGCCTCCTCCACCTCGCCGCGACTCAACTATATAGCCCTGCTCCGGAGTGAACCGCGATGTGATGACATAGTTGATCTGGCTGGGCACACAGCCGAGTGTGGTAGCGAGCTCGTTGCGGCGGATCTCAGCCTCGCCGTCCTGAGCCTCGAGAATATCGTTGATATATCTAGCAACCAGATCGCTCATACGCATAATGATCATCTCACTTTATCTGATAATAGGTCTTTGGATGCATCTGTCTTTGTCCTTTCCTGACCTTCAATTGTATTGTACACCGAAAGTCAAAGAAAGTCAAGGTCAAATTTGATTATTAACAAATTGTTCAATATTATCTTTTGCCTTCCGATATTCAGTCATTCTGAAAGCCTCAACATTGTCATTCTGAACGACAACAAATAACAGCACGTTAAGATCCTTCGATTCCGCGTGACACAAGTGTCACGCTCCGCTCAGGATGACAATATACAACAGTATTGTTCGAGCGCGCAGGGCAAGTCACCGCAACCGTCAACCGTTAACCATTCATCAAAAAAGGACCGGCTCATAAGAGTCGGTCCTTGGCATATCATTTATCAGTACATGCCGCCCATATCGGGTGCAGCCGCTGCAGGAGCGACAGGCTCCTTGATATCGGCCACGAGGCTCTCGGTGGTGAGAACCATAGCCGCTACGGAGGCTGCGTTCTGCAGAGCGGAACGAGTGACCTTGGTCGGGTCAACGATACCGGCAGAGATCATATCGGTGTATTCCTCTTCAAGGGCGTTGAAGCCGTAGCCGATCTTGCCCTCGCGGCGGATGTTCTCTACGATAACGGAACCCTCGAGACCTGCGTTTGCAGCGATCTGCTTGATGGGAGCTTCCAGAGCCTTAAGAACTATCTGCACGCCGGTCTTGGTATCGCCGGATGTGCTGTCCAGGAGCTTCGCTACCTCGGGGATAGCGTTGATGCACGCTACGCCGCCGCCGGCAACTATGCCCTCTTCTACGGCAGCCTTGGTAGCCGAGAGAGCGTCCTCGATGCGCATCTTCTTCTCCTTCATCTCGATCTCGGTGGACGCGCCTACCTTGATGACAGCTACGCCGCCGGCGAGCTTAGCGAGGCGCTCCTGGAGCTTCTCGCGGTCAAAGTCGGATGTGGTCGTCTCGATCTGCTGACGGATGTGGGATACACGGTTCTTGATCTCGTCTGCGTCGCCTGCGCCGTCTACGATGATGGTATCTTCCTTAGTGATCTTGACCTGACGGGCACGGCCCAGCTGAGCGAGGCTTGCGTCCTTGAGCTCTAGGCCGAGGTCGGATGTGATCACTGTACCGCCTGTGAGAACGGCGATATCCTGCAGCATCTCCTTGCGTCTGTCGCCGAAGCCGGGAGCCTTGACGGCAACGCAGGTGAAGGTACCGCGCAGCTTGTTGAGCACCAGAGTAGTCAGAGCTTCGCCCTCAACATCCTCGGCGATGATGACGAGCTTGCGGCCGGCCTGGACGATCTGCTCCAACAGGGGCAGAATCTCCTGAGTGTTGCTGATCTTCTTATCTGTGATGAGGATAAGAGCGTCGTCGATCTCGGCGACCATCTTATCTGTATCTGTAACCATATAGGGAGCGATATAGCCGCGGTCGAACATCATGCCCTCGACGACCTCGCTGTATGTCTCGGCGGTCTTGGACTCCTCAACGGTGATAACCCCGTCGGTGCTGACCTTCTCCATCGCCTCTGCGATGAGCTTACCGATATATTCATCGCCGGAAGAGATAGTGGCTACGCGAGCGATGTCCTCTGTGCCGGAGATAGCCTTTGAGTTAGCGGTCAGGGCCTTAACAGCCTCTTCGACAGCCATACTGATGCCTTTCTTGAGCACCATCGGGTTAGCTCCTGCGGCTACGTTCTTCATACCCTCGCTGACGAGAGCCTGAGCGAGCAGTGTAGCTGTGGTGGTGCCGTCGCCGGCTACGTCGTTGGTCTTTACCGAAACTTCCTTGACGAGCTGAGCGCCCATGTTCTCAAAGGCGTCGTCGAGCTCGATCTCTTTGGCGATAGTAACGCCGTCGTTAGTGATGAGCGGAGCGCCGAACTTTTTATCCAGCACTACATTGCGGCCCTTGGGGCCCAGAGTGATCTTAACGGTATCGGCGAGCTGGTCGATACCTGACTGGAGCGCCTTGCGCGCGTCCTCACCGTAAATGATCTGTTTAGCCATTGATAATACCTCCCTTTATTACTCGACGATAGCGAGAATATCGCTCTGGCGCACGATGGTATACTCCTCGCCGTCTACCTTAACGTCTGTGCCGGCGTACTTTGAGGCGATAACCTTGTCGCCTACCTTGACGGTCATAACGACCTCGTTGCCGTCAACTACTCCGCCGGGGCCTACTGCTACTACGTTAGCGTACTGAGGCTTTTCCTGAGCGGCGGTGGACAGGACGATACCCGAGGCGGTAGTCTCCTCGGCGTCATCGAGCTTTAACACTACCTTGTCTAAAAGCGGTTTAATAGTCATATATATTCCTCCCTATTAAAATATAAGATCAAATACCCTTATGTATACCGTACATCATGTCAAATATCGGTATAAGCAAAGAGTTAGCACTCTTATTCCCTGAGTGCTAACTCTATTGTAAACCATAATACGGTAAAAATCAAGGGGCAAAATGCGATTTAATAAAAAGTTAATAATTTTTGTATTGTTATTATGCAGCTATCCTCTTAAGGATAAGGTTGCCGCAAAAGTATAAATGTCATTTTGATGCTCCGACGAAGAATCTTAAAGTGCTGAGTTCTATGTTCGATCGAGCCTATCAGGTCTTGTATATCGGATACGGGGGCACTGTAAGATCCTTCGCTTACGCTCAGGATGACATTACAGAGACCGTTGAATGTACTGCTGTAACTGTGTCATCGCACGAAGATCACTGCTTTTTGGAATAATCGATGATCTCGACGTTAGCCAGGGCGGTCTCGCTGAGCTTCAGTCCCAGCTTATCCATAGCCTGCTTGTTGATCAGGTTGAAGCATCCGTACTTATAGATGACCGGCAGTGTGGCAGGGTCCTTCTTCTTGACCAATATCTCATACGAAAGCTCGGCGGACTTGCGTCCTATGGAAGTATAGTTGATCTCGCAGGTAGCTAAAGCGCCCTTGCTCATCATCTTTTCGTTGCCGCAGATGATAGGTATATTGTGTTTTTGTGTATACGCTACTATAGAGTCCATATACTTGAACATCAGGTTATCGATAGGCAGATACAGCACATCGAACTGCCTTTCTGCAATATTAGCCAAGGCGGTCTTTATGCCCTCTTTATCGTTGACGGGGAAGCGTTCTGTCTTGAGCTTGAACTCCTCAGCCTGCCACTCGGCTATGATAGCCTGGCGCACAGCGCTCTCGTCGGTGGAGTTATACAGCTCAGCTACATACACGGCCTCGGGCAGGATGACCGGGATCAGCTCGATCTGTTCAAAGCAAGGTGTGTAGCTGGACACTCCCGTCACATTGCCGCCGGGATTCTCGTTGGATTCTACCAGTCCTGCCTCTTCGGGATCGCTGACCGAACCGAAAACTATCGGGATATCGGTCGTGATGGCCGCGGCAGCTTTGGCGGCAAAAGGCCCGATAGCATACAGCAGGTCGCAGCCCTCGTCCACAAGCGACTGTATCTTTGCGCGGCACTTATCGTCGTCTTTTTCGACTACATAGACGATATCGATGCTGGACAACAGACCTTGTTCGTTCAGCTCGGAGATAAAGCCAGCATAACAGCTATCGCTCTCTTCGTTAGTAGCATGCTGGATGATGCCGATCTTGTACCTCTCGCCTGTGGGAACTGTGGCAGCCTCGGTAGACTCCGTTGCCGTTGTCGCAACAGGCGCTGTTGTGGGAGTCTGTTCGGGCTCAGGGCGATTAGACATCGCTCTCATGAGCGTAAAAACTATCGCAGCGATAAGAACGACCACTAAAACAATATTCATTATCAGGATAATATGCTTTTTCATACAGACCTCCTGTTATGAACTATCTATGGGTAGGGTAAGGGGAATCGAACCAAATCGCCGACTCCACTTACACTAAATCATATAAGATAAGAGTTGTTTTGTCAAATAAGCGGTGTTTATATTCTAATTCAGAATTATGTGCTTATTTTAATTCTAAGGTAGAATTATATTAAAGATATTATTCTAATATAGAATTATTCTTACGTTTTATAGTACATATACACACTGCACTTCAGCATACCGTTATACAGCTTGCGGCGTTTGTCGGCCGGTCTGCCGAAAGCCGTTTCAAAATCATCGTCAGGTGAGATGATAGTGTAAGAGTGTCCGGGCTTAGCGGCAAAGCTCCTGCCCATGACCCTATACAGCCTGCGTGCGGATTCGGCGTCAAGCATACGCTCGCCGTACGGAGGGTTGGTGATCACGCTGACGCGGTCGAAGCTGTCCTGATAGACGCGGATGTCGCGCTGTTCAAAAACTATCCTGTCCCCTACTCCGGCAAGCTCTGCGTTACGCTTAGCGAGTTCAAGAGCCTCAGGGTCGATATCATAGCCGTAAGCTCTGAAGGCGCAGTCGCGCCGCTCAGCGGCCCTTGCGCGCTCACGCTCTGACTCGAGGATAGTGGGATCCACCTGACTCCACTGTTCAAAGGAAAATGAGCGGTTCATACCGGGCATGATGTTCACGGCCTTTTGCGCAGCTTCGATGAGGATAGTGCCGCTGCCGCAGAACGGATCTACCACCGTATGATCCGACCGCACACGGGCGAGCTCTACCATGGCCGCCGCAAGAGTCTCGCGTATCGGAGCATCGCCTGACATCGCCCTGTATCCGCGCTTGTTCAGCGCTGATCCGGTGGTATCCAGCGTAACGTTGACCCTGTTCTTGAATATCCTGAAGCGGATCTGATGCACAGCGCCGGTCTCAGCGAACCAGTCGATGTGATATCGCGCCTTGAGGTTCTCCACAACAGCCTTTTTTATGATCTTCTGGCACGCAGGTACGGAGCTGAGCGCGGAGTCGAGAGTACTGCCGCCCACCGGGAACGCGTCGTCAGCGGCTATATATGAACTCCAGTCAGCCGCGCGAACGCCCTCGAAGAGTGTATCGAAATCCCTCGCCTCAAACTCAGCGACCAGTATCAGCACACGCTGAGCAAGACGAGAGCAGAGGTTAGCCCTGACCATCGCCGTATAATCGCCGCTGAACAGCACCCTGCCGTTCTCGGCGCGCACGTTATCAATACCGCAAAAGCGCAGTTCGTTAGCCAACAGGCCCTCAAGCCCCAGCAGGCACGGAGCGCAGAACTCCATACGATCACTCCTGTTATAATAATGAAAATATTATACCAAATCTACACCCGAATGTCCAGAAAAAGCCGCCCTATAAGGGCGGCTGTAACTTATGTCTGACTATATATTGTTCTATATCAGAATTATAATTAGATTATTATTCTAAATTAGAAATTTATCTTTATCAATCGGCAGCAGTGGGCTGCAAGAGACCGTAGGCGCCGTCATCACGGGCATATACTACGTTTACGTCGCCGGTTTCGGCGTTGGTGAACATATAGAACTTGTGACCTACCATGTTCATCTGCAGGATAGCCTCTTCGACAGAGATGGGTTTAACGGGGATCTGCTTGGTGCGGACCACGGTGTAATCCTCCTCGACCTCTGCCTCTTCTACGGGAGCTACGAGCTCCTCGAGCGATCCCTGACGCAGACGCTTTTCGAGCTTTGCCTTATTCTTACGAAGCTGGCGGCCGAGCACATCTACGCACTTATCAACGGCGTCGTTCATCTCAGGCATTGTCTTTTCAGCTCTGTAGACCATGTGATTATCTTTGATGGTGATCTCAACGGTCTGAGAGCTCTTGTCGAGCGTTACAACAACAAAGGCCTGAGCGTCCTCGGAGAAAACTTTGTCAAATTTCTTGAGCTTTTTCTCGACTCTGTCTTTGAAATTGTCTCTCAGATTTACCTTGCGTGCTGTGTAGGTAATCTTCATAATGAATGCCTCCTAGCATGAATTTATTTTCGACCGCTGCCGTTCCCTCTGCGAGAATAGCCGCGGCTCTCTCCACGTTTAAGGTCGGACATCTTATCCTCGGATGTGCGCTTGAACCTGGACATCATGTCCTCAAAGCTGCCGGACGATCCGGAGCTCTGCCACTCAAAGTCGCCGGGTGAGGTAACTGCCGGAGCAGGCTCATACTTCTTGAATTTTGGAGTCTTGGGCTTATCCTGAGCCGGCTTGCGAACGGGCTTTGAATCGCCCTGCTCGAGCTGCTTTAGCGACAGCGCGATCTTGCCGTCGTCGGATACGGATATGACCTTAGCCGTTACAGCCTGTCCTACCTTCAGGACGGTTTTGATATCCTCCACGTAGGAGCGTGATATCTCAGAGATATGTATCATACCCCTCGAGCCGCCTTCTATCTCTACAAAGGCGCCGAAGTTAGTTATGCCTGTTACCTTACCGTTGATGATGTTGCCGACAGTTAAAGCCATTAAGTTGTTATCCCCCAAATATTTTGCATCGGATGCTCTGCGTACAGATATCCGGTCACATTCATACCGCAATACGGCGTCCGCCCTCACAGAAGCCGCTTATTCTCCTGCTATGTTCACGAAGATCCTCTCGCCTTCCTTAACATAGTCAAGGTTCTCTCTGGCGAGCTGCTCGATATAGTCCGAGCGCTCTTTATCCGAGAGGTTATATGTCTTACTCATCTCGTCGTTCTTGATCTCTTGTATAGTTATCTCGTCGCGGATCTCACTGAGCTCCTGTCGACGCTCATTGAGCTGACGGCGTATGCCTACGATAGAGATCACAGAATATATAGCAAACGCAAAAGCCAGCATGGCGATCAGCACTATCAGCAGGCGTGAGGTGCGCTTTCTGCCGCCGTCCTCAGCTGCTTCGTCGCCGCTCTCGTCCGTGACTTCTGCGGCGGCCGGCTTCTCGGAGCCTCTTTTGCGCAAGCTGAACTTTAAACTCATGTCTTTTGATCTTCCTTTTCTTTCGGCGGTCAATGTTTTCAGCTATCAGCTGTTTTGCTCCGCCTGCCACTATATTTAGTGATTTATCTATTATTACAGCTACATTATACACCAAAAACGCTATTGCTTTCAATAGTAAATCGAATAATTTTTTGATTTTTTCACAAATAGCTTTGATAATCCTACGCAGCAGCCGCGCGAGCGCCGAATATACGCGCCCCATCACGCTGCCTATCGTCAACCGATAGGTCAAAAAGCCTATCCCCTCGCCGAATACTATAAATCCTCTTACGCTGCCCTTGTTGAACGGCAGAGCGAACAGAGAGGTCAGCACTCCGCACAGTGTGAAGAAAACTATGTCGGAGATGATGACGTGTACACGGCCGGCTTTGACCAGCATACGCGTGGCGCGGACGAGATCGTATAATACCGCCAGGGCGGCGCCGAAGACAATCGAGCATAAGAAATAGACCGTCTGGTCAGACAGCGAAAACCACATATCACTTGAACAGACGGGATCTAAAGCTCTTAGCCGCACCCATATACTGCAGCGAGCTTATCGTGCCGTCGATGATGACGTCGCCGGTATCGAGGCTGAGCTTGCTGATATGCAGGGACGTACCCTTGACGATCAGGGTGCAGTCTGCGGTACGGATACTGATGGTGTTCTCATCGAAGCCTGCAACATCCTCCACTCCGCTGAGCGTGAGCAGACTGCGGTTATCCAGAGTCAGGACATGGGGTCTTTTGACGGTATTTTCGGGCATAAAACTACCTCCCGTATAATCTATGCAACAATAGATTATATGGGAGGGTCATGCCGAATATGACGATATATCAGAGCGGAGTATACATGGAAGCGGCGTCTTCCTTACGGACAGTCTCGGCGACCTTATCCACGCGGAATTTTACAGAGCGAGTCTCAAAGTTGAGTTCTATCACATCGCCTACCTTGACGTCATATGACGCTCTGGCGGTCTTTCCGTTGACTACAGCCTTGCCTGCGTCGCAGACCTCGTTAGCCACGGTGCGGCGCTTGATGATGCGCGAGACCTTAAGATACTTATCCAGTCGCATAGTATACCTCCTAAAAATCATGTGAGTTGATTATAGAACATCACGGCCGATGTGTCAACCGCAAAGATCTAAAACACAAAAAAGCAGAGCCGACATAACTGTCGGCTCCGATCTTGTGCTGATTGAATTACTTGTTGACAGCGTCCTTGAAAGCCTTGCCGGCCTTGAAAGCGGGAACCTTGGAAGCAGGGATCTCGATCTTAGCGTTAGTTCTGGGATCTACGCCTGTACGAGCATTTCTCTCTCTTCTCTCGAAGGTACCGAAGCCTACGATCTGGATCTTGTCGCCGGCAGCGATGGTCTCAACGATGGTGTCGAAGGTAGCGGCTACAGCAGCCTCAGCGTCCTTCTTAGAGATAGCAGCCTTCTCGGCTACAGCAGCAATGAGTTCTGTCTTTTTCATTTTAGTTTCCTCCAAAAATTAATTTTCGGCATAAGCCGTGTTTTATTATTTAACTTCTTCCCAAAGGGAATCCATTAACGACGGTTGAGCGGTGCGCATATCGATATCTCGCTCTTCGGCGAGCTCTTCGACAGCGCGAAAGCGAGCGGCGAACTTATCGGTAGCGCGATAGAGAGCTTCTTCAGCGTCTACTCCGATGAACCTCGCGACATTCACCACAGAGAACAGCAGGTCTCCCAGCTCATCTGTGAGCTTGTCCTTATCGCCGGTGGCGACGGCGCTCATCAGTTCGTTATGCTCTTCGGTGACCTTAGAGGCGGCTTGGTTGACATCGCAAAAGTCCATGCCGGATTTAGCGGATCGCTTCTGCACCTTCTGGGCCCTCATCAAAGCCGGCAGAGAACGGGCTACGTCATCCACCGAATCGGCGATCATCTCCTGCGACTTGGACTGCATCTTGATAGCGTCCCAGTTGCGGAGCACCTGCTCGGGGGTATCCGCGCTGACGTCGGCGAACACATGCGGATGACGCAGGATCAGCTTTTGACACACGTCGTTGCACACATCGTCAAAAGTGAAGCGTCCGGCCTCTTCCTCCATAATAGAATGGAAGATGACCTGCATCAGCACATCGCCGAGCTCCTCGCGCATGAGGTCATAGTCCTGCTTGTCGATAGCCTCGACAGCCTCGTAGGTCTCCTCGATGAAATTCTGGCGTATGCTCTCGTGGGTCTGTACGCGATCCCACGGACATCCGTCGGGCGCGCGGAGAAGTCGCATGATGTCAAGTAAATCAGAGATACTATACTCTTCTTTGAAATGAAACGCCATTAGCTCCTCCATCCACCCGGCAAAGCCGCACAATCACCGAGTTTACTAGCTTATTTTACCTTAATAAGTGCATTTTTGCAAGTAAAGTTACAATATTTTTACTTTTTGGCAGCATTCTTATCTCATCTGCCGAAAATGTGCGTATAAGCAGCAGTATGATCAGATATACCACAGCCGCGGCGGCTATCGCCATCAGGCACGCCGGAGAAGGGCCGACAAACGAGCGGAACAGCTGATACGAAAAGAACGCGGCGGCAGCACAGCCTACGGAACCTATCAGAGGCTTGAGCGTAGTGTTGATAAAGTCAGGTACCACTCCCGAACGGCGTATCAGGAAGTACATACCCACGATACACACGAACAGATACGCCACCAGCGAGCCTACTGCGGCTCCGCGTATGTTGACGGATACTATGCTGACGAACAGATAGTTGGTCGCCACCTTAATCGCCATGGCTATCAGATACAGCTTGAGCGGCAGGCTGACGGCTCCCACGCCCTGCAGCATGGATGTGATAGGTGTGCTGACCGCTATGACTATAACGGACAGTCCCATGATCCTCAGCACGCCTGCGCCTATCTGAGCTGTGTAGCCCTTATACAGCAGGGATATGATCGGCTCGGGTATAGCGAACAGTCCCAGACCGGCCGGCAGGGTGAACAGCATAGTCAGCTTGAGCACGGTGTCTATGCTCTTCTTGAGCTCCTTCTTATCCCCCTTGGTATATGCCGATGTCACGCTGGGCATCGCGCTGGTGCCGAACGCCTGAGTCAGCGTCGTTACCAGCTGCATGATGGTCAGAGCGTAACTGTAGCAGCCCATCAGGTAGGTATGGAACTTGATAGGATTAGCGTCGGTCGGGTGGACCGGGATATCCTTTAAGTTTATCTGAGATACGTCGAACTGCTGCAGAAGTTCGGTCCTGTGGTTGAGCGACAGGTCATACAGCACTCGCTGTACCACGATGGTATCTATGGTAGCCGACAGGCTCATGACCAGAGCTGCCAGACCGATAGGCACGGCTGTCTTGAGCAGCATGTTGAAGGTCTCGCGCTGAGTGCGCGCGTCGATGGTGTTCTCGACATACAGATCGGTGATGAGGTGCTTCTTCTTAGCGTGATATATCCTCAGGAAGATGAAGGCGAACAGCGAACCCGTTGTTATGCCTGCTATCGCCAGCGCCACCGATATGGATATCAGCATGGACATTGCGTCATAGTAGGTGGTGAATTTCATCCCGAACAGCGTATACGGAGCATAGGCGCTGTATACGGGCTGTGACAGAGCGTTATAGTGCTCCATCTGAGGTGTCAGCTCGTTCATGCCGATACGTATGGCAAGAAAAGCGAACATAAGCCCCAAGAACACCTTGCCCAGCGCCTCTATGACCTCTGAGGTCGCAGTGGGGAACATATTGCGCTGTCCCTCATAAAAGCCCCGGTATATCGATACCAGACAGCCGAAGAAGATCGACGGCGACAGGGTCATCATGGCGAACAGCGAATACGGCTGCTGGATCAGGCGTATGTAGATGAAGCTGACGCCTACCATCAGCGCAAAGCATACCGAGCCCATGGTGATGAAGAACGGCTTGGATACCTTGTGTATCTGAGCCACGTCGCGATAACGCTTTTGCGCCATATTCTCCGCGACAAGACGCGATACGGCTATCGGGAATCCCGCTGTAGCCAGAGTAAACAGCGGATTGTATACCTCATAAGCGTTATTGAGCAGACCTGTGCCGAAACCGGCGAAGGCATCGCCCAGGCTGCCGAACATACGGGTCAAAAAGACCTTATACAGCATACCCAGCAGCTTGACTATCACCATACTGATGCTCATCAGCATAGCGCCTCGCAGGAAGGTCTGTGATGCGTTTTTCTTCACGTTACTATTATGCATCTGAAAATCTCCAATATCATATGACGTTTCCAAAATATTTTATCACCGGCAGAGTGTAAATACAATGGATAAGCCTACGATTATTATTCTAATACAGAATTATAGTTGGTTGTACTCGCCATAAAACTCCGGTACGCGCGCCTTACGGCCGAGCATCTCATCAAAGCGGCTGATATATTCGTATGGATACTTAAAGTTAAATATGCGCTCCAGATAGTTGGACGAGCAGTCGCGCAGTTTGGTGACCGCGCCGGCTCCGCAGGCGAGTATGGAGTGGGTCTCCTCCATAATGTAGATGTTGTACGGACTGTAAAATCCGGGCTTTGCCCAGCCGATGTTCTCTAGATTAGAGAGCATCTTGCTCTGTCTGTACAGATAATACGGCTCATAGCCCGAGTCAGTCAGCCTGTCGCCTGCGCAGGCGAGCATACGCGAGGTATATCCAAGCTCGGCGACCGAGTCAGAGGCGTTCACACGCGCGCTGCGCTTGACGGCTAAGGTATGGACGGTCACGCTCTCGGGGTCGAGCGACAGAACGGTGTCCATTGTAGCAGCGAAGCTCTCGGGAGTGTCGCCGGACAGCCCTGCTATCAGATCCATGTTGATATTATCGAATCCCAGCTCGCGCGCCATGCTGAAAGCGTCCATGGTCTGGGCCGAGGTGTGTCTGCGGCCGATACGCTCGAGCACATAGTCATTGAAGGTCTGTGGGTTGATTGAAATGCGCGTGACCTGATGACGTTTGAGCGCCATCAGCTTTTCATGAGTCACGGTATCGGGGCGACCGGCCTCGACCGTGAACTCGGTGCATGAGCTCATGTCAAAACTGCTCTCGATCTCGCCCAGCAGTATATCCAGCTGCTCAGCGCTCAGGGTAGTGGGCGTGCCTCCGCCGATATAGACGGACAGCAGCTCCAGCCCCTGTGAACGGGCTATATCCGCGGTATAACTGATCTCGCTGAGCAGCAGGGGCAGGTACTGCTGCACGAGCTTGCCGGCCTTCTCGATCGACTGACTGACGAATGAGCAGTAGCTGCATCTGGTCGGGCAGAACGGTATCGAAACATACAGCGAGAACGATCGACTGCCGGATCGGGATATGATCGCGCGCTGATTAGCGGCCACCTGTCGGGCGAGAGAGGTCTTCTCTTCACTGACCAGCAGAGTATCGCGAAAATACTGTGCGGCGGCCTCTTCCCCATCCTCAGCCGACAGTGTTGAAAACAGCTTTATCGGTCTTACTCCGGTGAGTATGCCCCACGGCAGCTCGCGTGAACAGGCGCGCGACAGCAGTGAGTACAGCAGACGCGCCATGGTCAGCTCATCATCGTCGGACAGCGGAGCGCTGAGCGAGTCTTGAAATCCGTGTATGCTCACCTCCACACTCACCTTATCGGTCACAGAGGTCAGTATATACGGCTCGATGAGCTCGTCGTATTCGCGGATCACCGTGACGTCTTCGTCAAAGAAAAAAGCCCGTGTCAGGTTCTCCATCTCATAATGGTACATGTGGTTATCTATATATAGATTCATCGTAATGCTATGCGGATCATCTCATAAAGGGGTTGAACTTGCGCTCATGCTCAAGGGTGGTGAACATCTCGTGGCCGGGATAGATGGCATAGTCGCCGTCGAGGTCGCGTATACGCTCCACAGACCTGCGCATATCCGCCATGCTGGATGTGGGGAAATCGGTTCGGCCGACGCTCTCGCAGAATATCGTATCGCCGGAGAAGATACAGTCGTCGACTATATAGCATCCGCTGCCGACGGTATGTCCGGGGGTGTTGATGAACATGATCTCGCTCTCGCCGAGCATGACGGTATCGTTATCCTTGAGCAGCCTGTCTACGTTAAAGGCGTTGAGCCTGATATGGTGGACGGAGGTCAGGTTGTACAGCCCCTTCTGGAGGACGACCATCTCTTTTTCACAGGCGCAGACTGTGGGATGATAACGTTCGCACAGCCTTGCGACTCCGAGGATATGATCATAGTGACCGTGGGTGAGCAGGATATAATCGAGCTTCCCCCCTCTGTGATCGATCTCGTCATACAGCTCGGGACACTCGTCACCGGGATCTATAACCGCGAGGGCGCCGGTTGCCTCGTCCTCTATCAGATAACAGTTAGTGGCTATCATGCCGACTACAAAATAATCAACCTTAATCATTTTTTCAAATCTCCCGAATCAAGGATAATGGTGACGGGTCCGTCGTTTAGCAAAGATACCTTCATATCCGCGCCGAAAACACCTGTAGCGACGCTTTTTACGCCCTCCGCTTTAATTCTTCTACAGAAATATAAATACAACCTTTCGGCTTCATCGGGCTTAGCGGCGGAGAAGAAGTCGGGTCGTCTGCCGTGTGAGCAGTCGGCGCACAGGGTAAACTGAGACACCACCAGCATCTCGCCCTCTATGGTCAGCAGGGACAGGTTCATCCTGCCCTCGCTGTCGGAGAAGATGCGCAGGTTGGCGATCTTTTTAGCCAGAGCGTCGGCGTCGCGCTCGGTATCGCCGTCGCATACGCCCAGCAGCACGAGCAGTCCCTCGCCTATCTGCGATATCTTTTCACCTTCTACTACTATGTCGGCAGAGGTCACCCTCTGGATAACAGCTCTCATAACTCTCCTATACTCTGGTGATGGATACGATACCGTTGATCTGAGCCAGATGCGACATAACAGAACGCAGGTGATCCATGTTGTTTATCTCTATCGTGACGGTTACTACCGCCTGGTTGTTCTTGATCTCGCGCGAGTTGAGCATGGTGATGAAGATGCGCATATTCGACAGCTCCTTGGTCACATCCGCCAAAAATCCCGTGCGGTCGTTGCACACTATCTCGAGCGTGCTAAGGAACGACTCGTGTATCTCGTCCTCCCAGTATGCCTTTACCCAGCGCTCCGGCTCCTCACAGCTCTCGATATCCTCGGGTACATTGGTGCAGCCGCGCTTGTGGATAGACACGCCGAAGCCTCGGGTGATGTAGCCGATGATATCGTCGCCGGGCAGAGGATTGCAGCAGCGCGAGAACTTGATCAGGCAGTCCTCTACACCCTCGACAGTCACGCCCGAACCCACCTTGCGCTTACGCTTGGGCAGGCGATCCTCCGCGATAGGCTTAGGCTCCTCGATGGAGCGGCGATACTTCTTTTGATATATCTCTTTGATACGCGGCAGGATCTTCCACATCTGGATACCGCCGTAGCCGATGGACGCGTAAAAGTCGTCCATCGAGTTGCAGTAATGCCGCTGATATATTGGCTGCATGCACTCGTCGAGGTCTTCGTCCGCGAACTGCATGCCGGCTTTTTTGAGCTCATGGTCAAAGAGGTTCTTGCCCTCTACGATATTCTCTTCGCGCTTCTCCTTCTTGAACCACTGGCGGATCTTTGTACGCGCGGAATTGGTCTTGACTATCTTCAGCCAATCGCGCTTGGGGCCTGTACCCTCTTTCTGGGTCAGGATCTCGATGATATCGCCGTTCTGTACCTGATAGTCTATCGGCACGATACGGTTGTTCGCCTTGGCGCCTATCATACGGTTGCCGACTCCGGAGTGGATGGCGTACGCCATATCTATAACAGTCGCACCGTAAGGCAGCTGGATGACGTCGCCCTTTGGGGTGAACACATATACCTCGTTGGCGCTCAGGTCATACTTGATAGTCTTGACGATATCGGTAGCGTCCTCGGCCTCAGACTGCACCTCGAGCGTCTTGCGTATCCACGCCAGGCGCTCTTCCAGCGAATCCTCCTTGCCGCCCTTCATCTTGAGCTTATACTTCCAGTGCGCGGCGATTCCGTACTCGGCTGTGCGGTGCATATCATATGTCCTGATCTGCACCTCAAAGGGTATACCGTTCTTATCGAATACGGTCGTGTGCAGGCTCTGGTACATATTCGACTTAGGTGTGGAGATATAGTCTTTGAACCGGTTAGGCAGGGGCGTGAAGATATCATGCACTATTCCCAAGACATTATAGCAGTCGGAAATGGTGTTGACGATCACGCGCACAGCGAACACATCGAAGATCTGATCGATCTCGCGGCCCTGCATGATGGTCTTGCGATATATGGAGATGATGGACTTGACTCGACCCGAGATAGTGACCTTGGATATGGAGTTGCCGATCTTGTCGAGTATCTTGCGCTTGATCTCTTCGATAAAGGCGTTGCGTTCGTTCTCGGTCAGCTGCAGTTCCTTTTCGATCTCTGCGTAGCCCACGGGATCCAGATAGCGCAGCGAGAGATCCTCCAGCTCTTCTTTGATCGCTTTCATTCCCAGTCGGTGAGCGATGGGTGCGTATACCTCGATGCACTCTACCGCCTTGTCGCGGCGCTTCTGCTCCTTGACGCACTCGATGGTGCGCATATTGTGCAGGCGGTCGGCGAGCTTGATGATGATGACGCGGATATCGTTGCTCATAGCTATGAGCATCTTGCGCACGTTCTCAGCCTGCTGTTCGGCGCGGTCGGTATATTTGATCTTGCTGATCTTGGTCAGTCCGTCGACAAGGCGCTCTACGCCCTCACCGAAAGCCTCTTTGACATTCTCAAGTGTAACATCGGTATCCTCGACGGTATCGTGCAGCAGAGCCGCTACGATAGAGTCGGTATCCATACCCATCTCGACGAGTATGCACGCGACAGAAGTGGGATGCAGGATGAACGGCACGCCTGAGACGCGGCGCTGATCACCGTGGGCGAGGTTAGCGAACTCGTAGGCTTTCTTTACGGTGCGCTTATTATACTTTACCGGACTCTTGTCTATGAGCAGCAGCAGCTCATCAAAGTCCTGATAATGGATAACATCATTCATACGCCGACCTCCTTCAGCTTTTGAATAATCAACGAATCGGCGAGGCTGACCTTGCCCTCTACCTTGCACATCCGTATCTCGCAGTCATACATGCCCTCGTCGATACGGATCAGCGACAGCTCGTTCATACACTCCAGTACGACTCTGAGCTTGCCGTATGATATACCGGCTGAGAGCCTGTAGAGCAGGGTCTCGAGCGGATATCTGTATCCGTTATTCGAGCGCAGATAGCGATATACTACGGCGAACTCATCACGGCCGGGCGTGATGGACGCCGCCTGCTCGGCGGTCAGGATATCACCGCGGCAGAATCGTTCGAATATTTCTTTAGAGGAAATATATTCATCTTCATCTATACCCGAGAATCTTAACTCGCGGATGAACACGGACAGGTTCTCGGTATTATTATATACATTAACATCCAGCGTAACCGCCAGATCTACAACATCTCCCACCGCGTACGGAAATTCTGCCAGCGATGTGGAGAACTTCATAGCGTAGATAGTCGAATCGCCGCGCGACAGAGTCAGTCGCAGGTGCTTTCCGCCGCCCAGCTCGCGGATATCGCGCAGGGTCATCTGATACAGACCGAATAGCGGCGTAGGATTGCCGGCTCCGTAAGGCTCCAGCATAGACAGTCCCGAGGCGAGCGATACGCTGAGCTGCGATGGATTCAGCTTGCAGTCCAGCTGAAGCGTGGGAGCCGGTACGGGATGCTCGGCGGCATAGGCGTTGATCGCCTGTATGAACGGCTCTATGCTCTCGCGGCGTATGCCGAAGCCGACAGCCATAGGATGACCGCCGCACTGGACCAGATGCTCGCTGCAGGCGAATACTGCGTCGATGAGCGAAAAGCCGCTGACCGAACGCCCCGAAGCTCTGCATACCTCGCCGTCCAGCGAGATGACTATCGCCGGCTTAGAATATATCTCTTTTATGCGTGAGGCGACTATGCCGATGACTCCCTTGTGCCAGTTCTCGCCATAGACGACCACCACGCGGTTGTTGACCAAAGATGGATTCTCACGGATCATGGAGTCGATATCGGATAGTATGTCGCGCTCTATCTGCTGACGTTCGGTATTGTCGGCAGACAGCTCGGCGGCAATATCGGCGGTGTAATCCTCATCCTCCGACAACAGCATAGATACCGACTTTTTGGATAGTCCCAGCCTGCCGCCGGCGTTGATACGCGGCACTAATGTGAACGACAGGTTGCCTGCTGTGATACGTTTACCCGACAGGCCTGCGTCATGTATCAAGGCAGCTATACCCATACGGTCGCCGTTGTTGATATGCATAAGACCGTTGCGCACCAGCACGCGGTTCTCACCGCGCAGGGATACTATGTCCCCCACCGTGCCGATAGCGGCGAGGTCGGAGTAATTCTCGAGCAGGCTGTCTACGTCGGCGTATTCGCCCTCGATAGCCTGTACGAGCTTGAAGGTCACGCCAACTCCGGATAATTCTTTAAAAGAACTATCGCAATCTTTACGGTGCAGATCCACCACCGCTACGGCGTCGGGCAGCACTTCGGGAACGGTATGGTGATCAGTGACTACGGTATCCATACCCAGACTCTTGGCGTAGGCGATCTCATCGACCGCCGCCACGCCGTTGTCCACAGTCACGATAAGCTTGACGCCGCGCTCATACAGCAGCGATACAGCGTCCATATTCATGCCGTAGCCCTCGGTCTCTCGCGAGGGGATATAATATATAGCGTCGGCGCCTACGTCCGACAGATATGAGTACAAGAGGGCGGTCGATGTGACGCCGTCGGCGTCAAAGTCGCCGTATACGCATATGCGCTCCCCTGCCTCTATCGCAGCTCTGATGCGCTGTACAGCCGCGTCCATATCGCGGATCTCAAAAGGCGACGCTGTGAGCGTTTCCGCAGTCAGGAAGTCCGCGATATCCTCATCTGAGGTGATACCGCGTATATCCAGCAGCATAGCTACGAGCATCGGCAGGTCATATCGCTGAGAAATGGCTACCGCATTATCCTTATTCAATTGTTGGGTGATCCATTTCTTCATAAATTACTCCAAAAAGTATTATTGCATCACTTAATAATATCAAATGTCATTCCGATCATCTCTATTGTCATTCTTAACGAAGTGAAAAATCTTACAGCGCACTCTATCCAAAACATTAAACCTGATAGGCGCGATCGAACATATAACTCAGCGCTTTAGGAGCCTTCGTCGCCATGCTCCTCAGAACGACATAACGAAATGCCTACACTTGCTCCTTCGATTCACGCGAGGCTCTGAGTAGATCGCGCGCGTGGTCGTATGCGGTGGACGAAACCTCTTCGCCGCCTACTATACGGGCGAGTTCCCTCACCCTGCCGTCCTCATCCAGAGCCTGCACCACGGTATAGGTGCGGTCGTCACGGACGGTCTTACTGATGAGCAGGTGATTGTCGGCAAAGGCGGCGATCTGCGCCTGATGGGTGACGCAAAGCACCTGTCGGGCTGATGAAAGCTGCGACAGCTTCTTACCCACTCTGCCGGCGGCAGAGCCGGATATACCTGTGTCTATCTCATCGAAGATCAGCGTCTCTACAAAGTCCGCGCCGGACAGCACGGTCTTTATGGCGAGCATCATGCGCGACAGCTCGCCGCCGGACGCGATCTTGGACACGGGCTTGGGCTCCTCGCCGGGGTTGGTGGAGATCAGGAACTCGAGCTTATCTATGCCGCGGCTGTTTAGCTCCACCTGAGCGAAGTCTATCGCCAGACGGACGTTCGGCATCTCGAGGAACGCCATCTCACTCTCTACACCCTGTCTGAAGCTCTCGGCAGTGGTTTTTCTTATGCTTGAAATTTCTTTTGCGGAATTATAAGCGGCGTTATAAAGCTCCTCACGCCGCTTGACCAAGGCTTCGCGGTCGGCAGCGTAATCGCTGAGCTTTTTTAATTCATTTTTAGAATTATCGAGATAAGCGAGCATATCAGCCTCGGTATCGCCGTACTTGCGGCGCAGGCGATACAGTAGGTCGAGCCTCTCCTCTATCTCTTCGAGTCTGCCGGGGTCTGCGTCGATATCGTCCAGCGCGCTCTCCAGCTCGCGAGAGACGTCCTGCAGCTCGTACATAGCCGAACACAGGCGATCCGACACGCCCTCGATAGCAGGCATATAACGCGCGGCGTTCATCACAGATGCGGATGCGTCGTCCAGCATGCGCAGTATGCCGTCAGTGTCGTCATCGCCATCCAGAGCGGCGCGTGATCGGATGAGCTCCTTGGCTATCTTCTCACGGTTCTGCAGCACGCTCTTCTCTTCGGTCAGGGCGTCGTATTCGCCCTCGCTGATATCAGCGTCCTCAAGCTCGGCTATCTGATAGTTGAGCAGGTCGATACGCGACAGGCGCTCGCTCTCATCCATCTCAGCGGCTGCGAGCTCACCCTCGACAGCTTTGAGCTCCTTATACAGCCGGCGATACTCGCTCAGCTTGGCAGAGAGCCCTGCCAGAGCGTCGATATACACTATGTGCAGTGAGGGGTTCATCAGCTCGAGGTTATCGTTCTGGCCGTGGATGTTGATCAGATACTCGCCTATCTCGCGCAGGTCAGCTACGGTAGCCGGGCGCGAGTTGATGCGGCAGGTGTTCCTGCCCGAAGCGCTCAGCTCGCGAGAGAGGATCAGACAGCCGTCCTCACAGCTGCATCCCATAGAAGCGAGCTTGCGATCCACCAGCTGAGACACGCCGTCAAAGGTCGCGCTGACAAAAGCCGAATCAGCTCCCGAGCGGATGAGTACGCGCGACGATCGGTGACCCAACACAGCGTTGATCGAATCTATCACGATGCTCTTGCCCGCGCCGGTCTCGCCGGTAAGGACATTCAGTCCGCCGGTGAAGTTGATATCAGTCTGTTCAATAACCGCTATATTCTCGATATATAGGTTAGTTAACATAGGTAAAGATCCTTATCCGACGTATTTGTTGAAGTCATTCAGGCAGCCCTCGGCAGCGGCCTCGTCCCTGCAGATAACGATGATGGTGTCGTCGCCGGCTATGGTGCCGACGATCGGGTCGAACGACATCATATCCAGAGCCGCGCAAGCCGCCTGAGCCATACCGCTGAAGGTCTTGATGACTACTATATTCATCGCTCTATCCAGAGAGATGACAGAGGATGAGAATATCGCGGTAAAATTGTTCTTTGCGCCCTTTTCGGTGATGGGCGAAGCCTGATAGCGATACTTGCCGTCAGGCAGCAGTACCTTAGTCAGTCTGAGCTGTTTGATATCGCGCGATATGGTGGACTGGGTCACATCATAGCCGTCGTTGCGCAGGTATTCTATCAGCTCCTCCTGAGTGGTGACAGTATACTTGTTGATGAGTTCCAGTATCTTATTGTGACGGGTTGCTTTCATTTTGAGTTCCTTTGCCTTTCTGTACTTTGTCATATGTTATATATCCTTCAGCTTTTCGTTCAGAAGGGTATAAAAATTTTTCTCTTTTAGAATTATAAGCTGCAGCTCCATCGGCGACTTTCTGACCGTTATCAGGTCGTCGGATGATACCGGCACATAGTCCTGACCGTCTACTGTCATAAAGCACTTGAGGTTGGACGACGGGTGTACCGAAGCTGAGAGAACAGCGTCCTCGCCGAACACCACCTGTCGCGATGACAGCGCGTGGGGACACACCGGGGTGAGCAGTATGCACCGCATATCCGGCTGTATGACCGGCCCTCCTGCCGAGAACGAATATGCCGTAGAGCCTGTTGGGGTCGAGAACAGCATACCGTCGGCGCGGTAGCTGATTATCGGCTCAGAGTCCAGCTCGACCGATATATCCACTATCGACGACAGAGAGTCGCGGTGGATAGCCACCTCGTTGACCGCGGTATATGTCAAGCTGTCGCCCTTCCCCTGCTTTGTGATGCTCAGGAGCATACGCTTTTGTATGCGATATTCGCCTGTCACCAGCTTGCGCAGTTCTTCGATCTCATCCGGCTCGATGTTGGCTACGAAGCCCACTCTGCCGAGATTCACGCCCACCAGCGGACATCCGTATTCAGCGGCGTGCTTAGCCACATGTATGATGGTACCGTCGCCGCCTACTGTGACGGCAGCGTCGCATCCTGCCAGCACCTCTTCGGATGTGGCTGCGATCGTTGTACCGGGTACGGGAGCCTCGCTGCAGCTGAGCAGCTCAACATCACAGTCCGCGAATATCGGCACGATCCGCCGGGCTATCTGCGCCGCGCTGGGCTTATCTTTGTTCACTATCAGTCCTATCTTCATGACTGCACCTACTTATCCAGTTGAGCGTGCGACTCCGCGACCACATCCGCGGCTGTGACGCTCAGGGTGTTGACCGGCTGATCGGCTCTCTGTATGTATATCAGATACTCGATGTTGCCCTGCGGCCCCTTGATGGGAGAGAAATCCAGACCGAGTACCGAAAATCCGTTGCTCAGGCAATAGTCGATGATCTCTTCGACCACGCGGATATGCACGTTCTTATCTTTTACTACGCCGTTCTTGCCTACGAACTCTCGACCGGCTTCGAACTGCGGCTTTATCAGGCACACGGCTGTCGCGTCGTCGGCGCACAGCGCGCGCGCCGCAGGCAGGATGAGCCTGAGCGATATGAACGCCACATCCGCCGAGAAGAAGTCTATCTTATCCGGCACCTGTTCTTCGGTAACGTATCTCATATTGGTGCGCTCGAGGTTCACTACACGCTCATCTGTGCGCAGCTTCCACGCGAGCTGACCGTAACCTACGTCTATGGCGTATACCTTAGCGGCCCCGCAGCGCAGCATACAGTCGGTGAACCCTCCTGTAGACGCGCCGATATCCATAGCTGTCTTGCCGTCGAGCGATATGCCGAAAGCCTGCATGGCCTTCTCCAGCTTATATCCGCCGCGGCTGACGTAGCGGTCGGAGTTGTCACGGACCTCTATGGGAGCTTCTTCGGGATAAGAGGCTCCGGCTTTGTCCGCCTTTTGGTTATTAACATATACACAGCCGGACATTATGACCGCCTTGGCCTTTTCACGGCTGTCAAAAAAGCCTTTTTCCACCAGAAGGACGTCGAGTCGTTTCTTCATCTCACATCCCCCTTGATACGGCTGTACATCGACTGTGAGTCGAGTCCCAGATCGGCTAGAGTCTCGTCGACCGAAGCGTGCTGTATGAACTCTTCATCTATAGCGGTCACGCTGTACTCGCCGTTAAAGCCGTTGTCACACAGCAGTGAACGCATACGCTCGGCGACAGAGCCGCTGCGCATGCCTTCTTCAAAGAAGTATACTCTCTTGAACCCTGAGGCTAAGCGAACAGCCTTGTCGGCGATAGGCTTAATGCGGCAGAGCTTGAGCACACAGGCGGATATCCCGTCGTCGGCAAGCTGTTCCGCCGCGCGGAACGCGTGGGACGCGAGCCGTCCGTATGTTATCAGCAGGACGTCGGCGCCTTTATCCCCTACGATATCAAAATCAGCGGACTCGGATGTATATTCAGCCGGGCGATAGCCCTCGCCGCCGCGCGGATAGCGCAGAGCCGCTACTCCGTCGGTATCGTATAGAGCGGCTGTCAGACAGGCGTCCAATCCGTCGAAGTAACAGGGCGAATAGATAGTCACGCCGGGGATCGTGTTCATCATAGATACATCAAAGACTCCCTGATGGGTCTCGCCGTCCTCGCCGACGACACCGGCGCGGTCGACAGCCAGCACGATATGCGCCTGCTGCATAGCAGCGTCGTGGATGATCTGATCATAGCCCCTCTGCAGGAAGGTCGAGTACACGGCAAACACCGGCAGCATACCGTTGAGCGCCATACCCGAGCAGAAGGTCACCGCGTGTTCCTCGGCTATGCCTACGTCAAAGAACCTGTCCTTGTACTGCCGCGAGAACTCCACCAGACCGGTGCCTGTACGCATAGCAGCAGTGACGGCGCAGATGCGCTCATCGCTCTGAGCGGCGGCGCAAAGCGACTCGCCGAACCGCTGAGAGAAGCTGGGCTTGCGGCTGATGGCCTCGCCTGTATCTATGTTGAAGGAGCCTACACCGTGGAACGAAGCAGAATCGTCCTCGGCATAGCGGTATCCCTTGCCCTTTGTTGTGACTATATGCAGGAACGCAGGATCCTTGGAGCGCTTGACGGTGTTCAGCGCATTGGTCAGCGCCTCGATATCGTGACCGTTCACGGGGCCGTAATACGAGAACCCGAGCTTATCGAATATCGTATGGCGATACATGATATGCTTGACGCGGCTCTTGGAGCTCTTGAGCAGGTTGCCTATCGGACGACCCAGCAGAGGCAGCTTGGACAGCACGCGTTCGGCGCGAGCCTTCAGGCGCAGATACCACGGCTTCATGCGGATAGATGTGAGATATCTAGCCATGGCTCCGACGTTCTTGGATATAGACATACGGTTATCGTTGAGGATAACTATGAAGTTCTTGTTGTATCTGCCGGCGTTGTTGAGGCCCTCATAAGCGAGTCCGCCGGTGAGCGAGCCGTCGCCGATGACCGCTACAGTATACGAGGGATCGCCCCTCATGGACTTAGCCTTGGCTATGCCGAAAGCGGCTGAAATAGAAGTACTGGCGTGTCCGGCGTTGAAGGCGTCGCACGGGCTCTCAGAGCGCTTAGGGAAGCCCGACAACCCATCCTTGCGGCGGATGGTATCTATGCGGTCATAGCGTCCGGTGAGCATCTTATGGGTATAGCTCTGATGCCCGACGTCAAAGACTATGCTGTCGTCGGGACAGTCGAACACGCGATGGAGCGCTACCGTGAGCTCTACCGTGCCGAGGTTCGACGACAGATGACCGCCGTTGACAGATACTATATCGATGAGCTTTTCGCGTATCTCTTCACACAGAGCCGCTATCTGCTCATCCGACAGTCGCTTTACGTCATCGGGGGATTTGATTGTGGACAAAATTTCGTATTGCATTATTCTGATTCCGTTCGATCTATGGTTATTTCTTTCTTTTAGCGAGGCTGAGGGCGAAGTCAGCCAGAGCCGATGTGTCGCCTTTGAACACGCTCAGGGCTTCTATCGCCTCGGCGGTCAGCTTATCCGCCAGGCTCCTGCAGCGGTCTATTCCCAGCAGGGCGACGTATGTGGACTTCTTATTATCGGCGTCGCTGCCGACAGGCTTGCCCAACTGATCGGTGGTGGAAGTAACGTCGAGGATGTCGTCGACTATCTGGAAGGCGATGCCTAAGGCGTGGGCGTAACGCTCGGCGGCTGATATCTCTTCGTCATCCGCTCCGGCGCATATACAGCCCATCATGCACGCCGCCTCTATCAGGCAGGCGGTCTTCTTTTCATCCATGATGCGCAGGACATCTATATCGGGGTCTTTGCCCTCGCTCATCAGGTCTATCGTCTGGCCGCCTACCATGCCTAAGATACCGGACTTGGCCGCCAGTACTCTTGCCGCTGCAGCCGCTCTGTCCGCAGGAACAGCTGTCGCGCTCAGCATAGCCTCATACGCCATGCTCTGCAGAGCGTCGCCGGCGAGCAGGGCGATATCCTCGCCGAACACCTTATGGTTAGCAGGCTTTCCGCGGCGATAGTCGTCATCGTCCATACACGGCAGATCATCGTGGATCAGCGAGTATGTGTGTATCATCTCGACAGCACACGCGAAGGGCAGCGCGGACTGAATGTCGCCGCCGCACAGCTCGCAGAAGGCGAGCGTCAGGCAGGGCCGCACACGCTTGCCGGGCAGCTCCAATGAATACCGCGCTGCTTCTATCACACGCTGTTCGGGATGATCGCCCGAGGGCAGATATCCGTACAGCGCCTCTTCTATCATGGGGATATAGTTCTTCATATGATCAGTCCTCAAACAGCGGAGCCTCGCTCTCGCGGAGCTTAGCTATACGGGTGTTGATATCGGTGATCTCGAGCTTAGCCTCGCCGAGCTTGCGCTGGCAGTAGAGCACCAGCCTGCAGGCGCGCTCATACAGCTTCAGGCTGTCTTCTATCATGGTCTTGGGATCTTCGAGGAGCGCTACGGTCTCTTTGAGCGCCTTATATGCCTCTTCATAGCTCATATTGTTGTTCAGTTCAGTCATCATGTTCTTCAGCTTTCTGTATGATTTTCTCCAGTCGGTGGTTGACTCCGCTGCGCGATATAGGCGGATCCAGCATAGCTCCCAGCTCGCGCAGGGTCAGCTCGGGATAGTCGTATCTGAGCTGAGCCACCTCTTTGAGCTCGTCTGAGAGCAGGTTATAGTCGCCGGTGCGCTTGAGCTTTCGGATAGCTTTTATCTGGGCGGCAGAGGCCGACGCGGTCTTTTGCAGATTAGCTATCTCGGAGTTAGCGCGGCGGTTGGCGGTGTTGCGTATCTGCTTGATAGCCTTTGTGCCCATCACGCTCATCGACGCCACCACAGCTCCCATATAGGTGAGCAGATCGGTTATCTGCTCGCTGTCCTTGACATAGGCTATGTAGGAGCCCTGCCTAGACAGCATCTTGATGGTGATGTCACAGTCCTGTATCTCGCGGACTATGCGGCAGATATCCATGCACAGGTTGCGGTAACTGACCGAGAACTCCAGATGGTATGCCTTTTCGGGATCGGTCACCGAGCCGCACGCCAGAAAGGCTCCGCGGATGAACGCCCTGTGCTGATCCTCATCCTCGATGTTGGCGCGGTTGACGCGCAGGCTCAGCTCGCGGCTGTCGTGTCCGTAATGCTCAAATATCCTGCGGCAGTCGGAGGGGCGTGTCAGGGTCACTGTATAATTTTTGTTTCGTCCTGTTTCGCCGCGCATGGGCGCGACCACTTCGAACTGAGGCTTGAACAGTTTGTTCATTAAGAAAAGATAATGCGAGAAGGTGTGTTCGTTCTCAGTCTTGAAAACGATGCTGTCCGCGGTGAAGCTGCGCCCCAGCAGGAGCATGGCGTATAGCTCGCTGTACTGCAGCAGAACGCGTGTGGATAGCTTCTTGCACAACTCTTGTTTTGTATCTGTAGAAAAACTCATTATACTAAGTTAGGTATCAGTTATAGGTTAACGGTGAACGGTCACCGATGATTGATGATAAATTAATGATGATTGGTGATGGTCACTCGCGCTGCACGCTCGGACAATACTATCGGGTGAGGGCGGAGACCTATCGCAACTCTTCACTATTTACCATTCACTCTTCACAACGTTGTCATCCTGAGTGGAGCGCGGCGCTTGTGCCGCGCGGAATCGAAGGATCTTAATGGCTCGTTGATAATTGTCATTCAGAGGAGCAACGCGATGAAGGACATTAAAGAGCTGAGTCCTCTGTTCGATTGCACCTATCAGGTTTTATTCATCGGATAAAGAGCACTGTAAGATTCTTCACTTCGTTCAGAATGACAATAATGCAGCGTTCAGAATGACAATAATGCAGCGTTCAGAATGACAAGAAAAAGTGTTCGGAATGACAGTATCAGCTCATAACGACAGGATCTACGCCTTCCAGATATCTCGGTGGTGGATAGCCGCCTTTTGGTCATGCTCTACCAGATGAGCGTTCAACAGACGGGCTATGGTGACTGAGCGGTGTTTTCCGCCTGTGCAGCCCACGCCGACTACCAGCTCGCTCTTGCCCTCCTGCTTATACAGCGGAACAGTGAAGTCGAAATAATCGGTGAGCTTCTGCAAGAGCTGATGGGTCACGTCGAAGCTCATGATATAGTCGCGCACAGGCTCGTCGAGACCCGTCAGAGGCTTTAGATCCTCGATATAGAACGGATTGGGCAGGCATCTTACGTCAAAGACAAGATCAGCCTCAAGCGGAATACCGTATTTAAATCCGAACGATACAAAGGTCACCAGCAGTGAGTCCTTGATATCAGCCGTGAATATCGTTGTGATGCGTTCCTTGAGCTGATACGGAGCCATATAGGTGGTGTCTACCACATAGTCCGCCATCTCTTTGACGCTCTTCATGAGCTCGCTCTCGAGCTCCACGGCATCCTCAACGGAACCGGTAGCCAGCTCGCCCAGCAGCGGATGCTTACGACGAGTCTCTTTATAACGATTGAGCAGTATATCGAGCTTTGCGTCAAGGAACAGCACCTTGAACCTCTTACCGCTCAGGCGTATGCGGCTAAGCACCTCGGATATCTCAGAGAACATATCGCCGGATCGCGCATCTGCTACGATCGCGACCTTCTTCATACGCTTATCGGTAGAGTTGTCACACAGGTCATAGAAGGTATCCAGCAGCAGAGGCGGCAGGTTATCTACGCAGTAAAAGCCGCTGTCCTCCATCGCGTGCAGGGCGTTGGTCTTGCCTGCGCCGGATAGTCCGGTAACGATCACAAATTCCATATGCTCAGCTCCTTCCGGTACGGATCATCTCACACTCCAGCGTATATCCCGTCTCACTTTTGACGGTATCCCGGATCAGCTTGACAAGATCCATAACATCGTCGCAGGTCGCGTCGCCGACATTGATGATGAACCCGGCGTGCTTCTCGCTGACCTCAGCTCCGCCCACGCGGCGGCCCTTGAGTCCGCAGCCCTCAATAAGAGTGCCGGCAAAAGCTCCCTCGGGACGCTTGAACACCGATCCTGCTGAGGGATACTCCAGCGGCTGCTTGGTCTTGCGGCGGTTCATGAAGTCGTCCATGCGCTCGTGTATCGCGTCGATACTGTCGGGTGATAATTTATATTTCGCAAAAAGAATTATATTGTCGTTTTCTTTAAAAACACTGTGGCGATAAGAGAAGTTGAGTTCCTCTGCCGAGTATGTCCCTGTCTCGCCGTCGGGGGTCATATAGGTGACCTCTGTCACGACGTCCTTGGTCTCGCCGCCGTAGGCTCCGGCGTTCATATACACCGCGCCGCCCACAGTGCCGGGGATACCGTACGCGAACTCAAGTCCGCTCAGGGCGTTATCTGCCGCCACGGTACATAGCTTGGATAAGCTGACTCCCGCGCCGCATACTATGGTATCTCCGTCGACCGAAATGCTCTTGAAGTCGCCGTCGAGCATGATCACCGCGCCCTCTATGCCGTTATCCGACACCAGCAGGTTAGAGCCCTTGCCCAGTATAATGAAGGGTATCGAAAGCTCTCTGCAGCGGCGAACGGTATCGCGCAGCTCCGATTCGGTCCTGACTGTAGCCAGAATGTCGGCAGGTCCGCCGATCTTGAAGGTCGTGTGCGCCTTCATGGGTTCACCGAGTTTATATTCAATTGAGGATCCGTCAAACAGTTTCAATAATTCTGTCATAAGTACTCCGCTGTCAAATCGAATTTATTTGCGCTTACCAGTTGGTATCTATGCGCTTCTTGCTGATATCATCGGGGCTGATATCTATGCCGAGGTTCTGCAGCAGCTCCTGAGCACCGTTGTAGCCCATCTTCTTCTGACGATGGTTCATAGCGGCAACCTCGATGATAACGGCGAGGTTTCGGCCGGGCTTTACGGGGATGGTGACTACCGGCACCTCCAGCCCGAGTATCTCCATATACTCGTTATCCATACCCATGCGGTCGTAGACCTTCTTGGAGTTCCACAGCTCCAGGTTGATGACCAGATCGATCTTTTCAGACACCTTGACCGCGCCGATACCGAATATGCGGCGAGCATTGATGATGCCTATGCCGCGCAGCTCGATGAAGTGGCGGATATTGGCAGGTGAAGACCCCACCAGCGATCTTTTGGATACGCGCTTGATCTCAACGGCGTCATCGGCTATCAGGCGATGTCCGCGCTTGATCAGCTCTATAGCGGTCTCGGACTTACCTACTCCGCTGTCGCCTATCAGCAGACAACCTTCGCCGTACACCTCTACCAGAACGCCGTGGCGCGTGATGCGCGGAGCCAGTTCGACATTCAGGAAGGAAACGATAGCGGCTGTGGTAGCCGAGGTACTATCGGCGGAGCTGAGCAGCGGCACGCCGTAACGCTCAGCACAGTCGAGCATTGCCTGCAGAGGCTTGAGCCCACGCGAAATGATCACCGCAGGCGGCAACTCGCGGAATATCGGCTCAAGGTGCCCCATCTGCTCCTCTTCGGTCTTGGACTCGAGGAACGACATCTCGGTCAGTCCGAAGGCTATCAGGTTATCCTTGTCAAAGTATTTAAGAAAACCTACCAGCTCCAGACCTGGGCGATCGACGTCAGGCGCGGTGACACGCACCTCTTCAGCGTCGACCGGTAAATATATGATATCTAAACCTATCTCATCTATCAGTCTTCTGAGCGTTACAAAATACGGGCTGTCGGACATAATAAGCCTTCTTTCTTTTTGAACTGCTGCGGAGCGATCATACCGCAAAATCGAGCAAAAAGCCCACTCCGCAAAACCATATACTCATACATCGTTTATTATACCTTATCATGGTATATTTATAAACCTAAAAAAGAAAATATGCATATTTTTATGCACGCGATGCATAGCGTGAGAATCCACCTGTAAACAAGGCAAAAGCAGGCTTTTTACGCTTATCGCACAGCGTTTGTATCAACAGAATATGCAGTTGGCGGCCGGTCGCGGCATTTTTTCGCATAAGGCGGAATATTCATCACAGAATAACTGCAGGTGATCATATGCTGAATATTATCTTACGAACACTGCTGATGTACGCGATAGTCATAACATCGGTGCGCGTCATGGGCAAGCGGCAGGTCAGCGATATGCAGGCTTCGGAGCTGGTGATAACCCTGATGATCTCTGAGGTAGCGTCGCTGCCGCTGGAGAACTCGGAGCGCCCTATGCTGTCCGGCATAATCCCGGTTCTGCTGCTGGCGGCCATCGAGATAACGATATCTCTGCTGATGATGAAGAGCCGCGGACTCAGGGGCGTGATATGCGGACATCCCATCGTTATCATAAAGGACGGCAAGCTCATCGAAAGTGAGCTAAAGCGCCTGAGGATGACCCACGAGGACGTATACACGCTGTTAAGGGACAAGGATCATCCCGACCCCAACGGCATCGAATACGGCATAGTAGAGCCTAACGGCAGCCTGAGTATACTCACTGCTCAGGATCTGAGCAATAACGGTGTCGAGAGCCGCGACCTGAAGGACGAGCTGGATAAGCTGAATGATAATGATCCAAAGAGAGGTAAAAAGAAATGAAGCGCTTTTGGATAGCTCTGGCTATGTTAGCGATAGTGATCATAGCCGGAGTGGCGGAATATCTGTATATCAACGCAAATGTCGGTATACTGGTCGACCTGCTCAACGAGGCTGATGAGAGCATAGAACAACAGGATATGTACGCGGCTCAGGATATCGCAGAGCGGCTGGATACGCGGTTTTCAAATAACGCGCGGATATTCGACATCTTCATGTTCCACAGCGAGGTGACCGAGATCGGCAAAGGCCTGGCGGCGCTCAGGAGGTATTCGCAGACAGGAGAGGTCTCGGAATTTCTCGCCACGTCGGCACGCATAAAGCGCGAGCTGATCTCGATGAAGAACAGCCGTGTACCGAGGCTTGAAAACATTTTATAGAAATGCTTTCAGGGTTACGGGTCAATAGAGATTTTTGTCATTCTGAGGAGCGTTCTTATGTCATCCTGAGTGGAGCGAGACACTTGTGTCACGCAAAATCGAAGGATCTTATAAAGATTCTTCACTTCGTTCAGAATGACAGTAATACGGCGTTCGGAATGACGCAAAACCACGCAAAAACGCCGCGGCAGATGCCGCGGCGTTCGGATATTGCAGATATTTTACTTCTTTGTTCCGCGCTTCTTCCAAGCGACCCACAGAGGACCTGCGATGCACAGTGAAGAATAGCAGCCGGATACGATACCGATCATCATCGGCAGGGCGAAAGCCTGAACCGAAGCGAGGTTGAATACTGTAGCCACTACATAAACCGTGCCGATAGCGAGCAGGGTGGTGACAGAGGTCATGATCGTACGGGGCATTACTACTGAAGCGCTGTGGTTGAATACATCAGCCAGATCAGCCTTCTTGCCTGCTATGCGGCGCTCCTCACGAACACGGTCATAGATAACGATGGTGTCGTTGAGCGAGTAACCGATGATCATCAGAATAACGGCGATGAAGCTGGAGTCGATCGGCATACGGAAAATGACATACATGAAGTAGATCATAGCCACATCGTGTACCAAAGCTACCAGAGCCATCATACCTGCGGACAGGCCGCCGATACGTCTGAAGCGGATAGTTACATAGATAACCATCAGGATAGCGGCGATAGCGACAGCCGTCAGACACTTGAGCAGGAACATGATACCCATCGAAGCCTCTACGGTAGAGGACTCCTGAGTTTTAAAGTTGTTATCGGGGAACTGCTCTTTGAGGTTGTTGGTGATGGTCTCCTGGATCTCGGGAGAGAAGTTGTCATCACCGGGGAACTGCACCGAGACAGCCTCGATGTTGTTGACCATGTCATGAGTCATGGCGAAGGATACGGTGCTGTCAGGAGTAGCCTTCTGGATAGTATCCTTGAGGACTTCCTGATCCACCTCGCCCTCATAGCTGTAGGTCAGGATTGTACCGCCCTTGAACTGGATGTCGAGGGTGGTGCCGAAGATAAGGTTGCATATTATACCTATGGCGATGATAGCCAGTGAGATACCGAAGAAAATCTTACGCTTACCAATGAAGTTTAAGTCTTTTTTCATTTGCCGGCACCTCCGAATAACCATTTCTTACGCAGGAACTTGATCCCGGCCACGCTCTTGAGCATCACTCTGGAGAGCAGTACGCCCATGATGAAGTTGGAGATAACGCCCATCAGCAGGGTGTAACCGAAGGCATAGATGGTACCTGTGGTGGACTCGCCGAAGATCATCGACAGGATGTTGGACGGACCGAATACCAGCAGCAGGATGATGGATACTATGACAACGGTCATGTTACCGTCGATAATAGCCGACAGAGAGCTCTTTGAGCCTCTTTCGATAGCGCTGTCGATGGTCTTGCCCGTCTTGAACTCTTCCTTGATACGCTCGGCAGTGATGATGTTGGCATCAACACCCATACCGACAGAGAGTATCAGACCGGCGATACCGGGCAGAGTCATTGTGAACGAATTGAATACCGTGAAGAATCCCGATACAGCGGCGATAGAAAGAGCCATCTGACCGAGCAGGGCAATAACAGCGATGAAGCCCGGTACACGGTAGCGGATGATCATCAGCACGGCGATGATAGCAAAAGCGATGATAGCGGCGTATCCCATAGCTGTCAGTGAGTTTTGACCCAGTGTGGGGCTGATACCGCTGTATGTGGGAGCCTCAAGAGCGAACGGCAGCGCACCGCCGTTGATCTGAGTAGCCAGCTTGTTGGCGCTGTCCCAGTCAAAGTTGCCCGAGATAGTAGCCTTGCCGCCGGTGATGACCGACTGTACTGTAGGAGAAGAGAGCAGGGTATCATCCATATAGATGGAGATCTGCTGATTAAGATAAGTCTGTGTGACCTCGGCGAAGATCTGAGCGCCCTCGTCGTTAAGGTCGAGATATACCATAGGTTCGGCTGACGAGCCCTGCGACGTATCTGCGCCGGCGGTAGCCTTCTTTACAGCGGAGCCGTCCATAACAACGGTGCCGTCGGGAGCGCGGAAGGTCAGCTTAGCGGTAGCGGCAAGCTCCTTGACCGCGGTAGCCGGATCAAAGTCAGACTCGTCGGCTCTCCACGGAAAACGAACGATGATACGATCGTTGGTATAGTCTACGTAGATCTCGTAGTCGGTGATGCCGTTGGCCACCATACGGACCTCGATGATGGAGCGAGCCGAATCCAACTGCTCGTTGGTGGGACCTCCGTCGGGATCAGTCTCATCGACTGTCGAATCCTCTTTGGCCGCTTCTGTATCAGCGGTCTCGTCAACAACCGGAACGAACGTTGCCTCAACGCCGCCGCGGATGTCTATTCCCCATCGGATATCGGACAGGCCCTTGATGACAGGCTTCTCGATATCGCCCTCATAGTACTTGATGCCGAAAAATGCCGTAAAGGCAAAGGCAGCTATGAGGAGCACGACGATGAAGAATACAGGCTTGGGAATTCTTTTCATGCCTTGAACCTCCAAAATATTACTCGTTAGGCGCTTTTTTATAAGTCAAAAGTGCCTCCAGAACTCCATATGTTGTGCGTGTAGGCGACACTACCACAACATAGCAATTCTATCATAACAGGTTAATTATACAGACTTAAAACCGAAAAGTCAACAAAAGTGTTAATATATTACAATATTTTCATTCTATTATCCATAAAGGAATTATAAGTGACGGTTAACGGTGAATGGTTAACCAAAAAACGCCCCCATACGAATGATCGCATGAGGGGACGTCAAAAGACTGTTTTTATGCTTCGATCAGCTTTTCTACCGCGGCGAGGCGCGCGCAGATACAGAAGATATCCATAGCCTGCGACAGATCCTCCAGCGACGGGAAGGTCGGAGCTATACGGATATTGGAGTCATGCGGATCCTTGCCGTAAGGATAGGTCGCGCCGGCTGAGGTCAGGGTCACGCCTGCCTCTTTGCACAGAGCCACCACGCGCTTTGCTGTGCCGTCGAGCACGTCTACGCATACAAAGTAGCCGCCGTTGGGCTTGTTGTAGCGTACTATGCCGGTATCAGCGAGGTTCTCGGCGAGCTTATCGGCTACCATCTCAAAACGAGGCTGAAGGATCGCACGGTGCTTCTGCATATGCGCCATAATGCCGTCAAAGTTGCCGAAATAGCGCACATGGCGGAGCATATTTATCTTGTCATAGCCGATGGTCTGGTACTTATACTTATTCTTGAGCACCTTCATATTGGCTGGTGAAGCGGCCATAGCGGCAACACCCGAACCCGGGAAGGTGATCTTTGAGGTGGAGCAGAAGCAGATGGGCAGATCGATGTTGCCGGTCTTTTTACACTCCTCATATATGCTGATCAGGTGATCGGGGGTAGCGGTGAGATCATGTATGCAGTACGCGTCGTCCCACATGATGCGGAAGTCCGCGGCGGCTGGCTTGAGCGACGCAAAGCGGCGCACGACCTCATCCGAGTATGTGATACCGGTGGGGTTAGAATACTTAGGAACGCACCATATACCCTTGACTGTAGGATCCTTGATTAGCTCTTCGACAACATCCATATCGGGACCGTCGGGGTTCATGGGCACGTTGATCATCTCAAAGCCGTAGTATCCGGTGATGCCGAAGTGGCGGTCATATCCGGGTACGGGGCACAGGAACTTGCGACCCTCTACCTCTCCCCACGCCGGCATTCCCTCGACGGGCGACTGGAACATAAAGCACGAGATAGTGTCGAACATCATATTGAGCGACGAGTTGCCGCCTACCATTACCTGCTCGGGATCGACCTCCAGCAGAGCCGCCATCATGCGTTTGCACTCCGGTATACCCTCCAGAACGCCGTAGTTGCGGCAGTCGGAGCCGTCCATAGTGCGGCAGTCGGAGTCGCTGTGGATGATATCCAGCATCGGCAGCGATATGTGCAGCTGCTCCTGTCCGGGGCATCCGCGAGCCATGTTGAGCTTGAGGCCCAGCGACTTTTTCTCATCAAAAGCCTGCTGCATAGCTTCGCGCTCTGCGGCCAGCTGTTCTCTAGTCATTTCTTTATACTGCATTTTGCACCCTTCTTCTGATAAAACTGCAAAAATCTGAATCTATGCCAGTTAATAATAACTCAAAACAAATATTTTTGCAACACTTTTAGCAAAACCCTGCAATCTTTGTATATATTATATTATTCCACCGGGGTCACAACGTGATTATCCGGCAAAAGGACATAGGAATCGTGGTTGATGATTGATGATGGATGATTGATGATAGATAACAGATAATAGATAACAGATAACAGTTAATAGATAACAGTTAATAGATAACAGTTAATAGATAACAGATGATGGATGATAGTAAGTTTATCGTCATTCTGAACCCCTCTTTACTGTCATTCTGAACGAAGTGAAGAATCTTATTAGCCTCCCCTTGCCTAAAGGGAGGTGGGTCGGAACTTGTTCCGACTCGGAGGGATCAAATCCCGATACTACATTGTCATTCTGAACGCTGCATATTGTCATTCTGAAACCCTCTTTACTGTCATTCTGAACGAAGTGAAGAATCTTACAGTGCACTTTATCCGTTAGCTAAGACCTTATAGGCTTAATAGAACATAAGACTCAGCGCTTTAAGATCCTTCGATTACGCGCGACACGAGTGTCTCGCTCCACTCAGGATGACAACAAGGGATTCGGAAGGGCACGGAGGCCCTCCCCTACAATTATTGTCCAAGCGCGCAGCGCGAGTTACCTCAACCATTCATCATTCACCATTCACCAAAAAGCTCCCCTGCGCTTGGCAGGAGAGCTGTGGTACATCAATATCTGTAGTAATAGTTATAGTTATAATTATTATAACGATAACGATAGCGATAACGATAATTGTATCTGTAGCGATACTTCTTATAGCCGTAGCCTCTCTGGCGCATATCGCATCCGACCTTGAGGAAGCCGAGGACCTTAGAATCTGCCAGATGGATGTTCTGCAGAGCTCTCTCGATATCGCCGTGGGTAGTGATGCGCTCACGCACTACCAGCACATAGCCGCCTATATAATCCTTGAGCAGCAGGGTATCGGCAACAACGCCGAGAGGAGGAGTATCCATGATGATATAGTCATACTCTTCCTTAGCTCTGATCAGGATATCTTTGAACACAGGCGAAGCCAGCAGCTCAGAGGGGTTGGGCGGTATCGCGCCGGACGTCATGACGTCCAAAGAAGCGATGACGTTATGGTTGACGGTATCGTTGAAGTCGGCAAGATTGGCGATAACGTCGGTCAGGCCGTTGTCGTTCTTCAGCTTGAGCAGATTATGCAGGTTGGGACGGCGCAAGTCGGTATCGATCAGCAGCACCTTCTTGTCCATCTTAGCGAAGGATATCGCCAGGTTGACGGTAGCGGTACTCTTACCTTCACCCTTTGACCATGAGGTGATGGCGACACAGTTGTTATCCTGTGCGGTGAGCGAGAATATGAGGTTGGTACGAGCGATCTTGTAGCCCTCGACTATCGCGAACTTGGAGTCAGAAGTCAGGACGTTGCGCGCTTTATCGGCGCTGGATTCGCTGCTCTTTTTCTTCTTGGATATCAGCTTCATTTCTTCTTTGCACCGCCTTCCGATTCAAAGTCAACGATCTCGGCAAATACCGGGATCTCATACTGCTTATACAGATCATCGCCGGGCTTGATGGTAGTATCTACTATCTCGAGCAGGAACGATATGATCAGAGATACAGCCAGACCTACTAAGAATCCCACCAGCGTATATTGACGCTTGTTGGGTGATGACGGCGATGAAGGCACATACGCCTCGTCGACCGTGTCGACCTTACCTGCCTCACCGAAATACTTCTTGAACACATTGGGAGCCGCCTTGGCAACGGCGTTGGCTATATGCGCCGCTGTGTGAGGATCGGCAGAAGAAGATGTGATGCGCAAAAAGTACGAATCCTCAACAGCCGAAATACTGACCGAAGCTCCGCTGATGATGCTCTGCATATCCGGATCCACCGTGAACAGCGTGGAACAGGTGTTAGCCAGCATAACAGATGATGTGATATCGTTGGTATTTACCTTTTCGCTGTTGAGCGATGCTGTGCTGGAAGAATAAGGCGACTCAAAGGTAGAGCCGTTCTGTACCAGTATCAGCGCGCTGGTCGAATAGATCGGAGTGACCATGAAATATACATACAGCGTAGCCAGCAGTGCGCCGACTATCGAGAGTATAATAATCAGCTTGATGTGCTGCAAAAACATCTTCAACAAATCTTTGATGGAAATTTGCTTAGACATAGATGCCTCCTGTTTTCATAATTATACATTGTTTATTATATCTCACAAGAATTATTTATTATTCCTAATTAGAATTAAAGTATAGAATATTTTCCCTTTCGACATAATCAGCGGTTAATAATACAGAAAAGCCGCCCTGACAAGGGCTTATCTCCCCCGTCCGGACGGCTGTCAAAACTAAAATATTTACTTGAGTACGCTCAGCAGAACGCCTGCGGCTACGGCAGATCCGATAACACCGGCTACGTTGGGACCCATGGCGTGCATGAGCAGGAAGTTGCCCGGATCCTGCTGCTGTCCGACCTTGTTGGCTACTCTGGCGGCCATCGGTACGGCGGATACTCCGGCTGAACCTATCAGGGGGTTCACCTTACCGCCCGAGAACTTATACATGAGCTTGCCGAACAGGATACCGAACGCGGTTCCCATACAGAAGGCGACCAGTCCCAGCGCGATGATGCCCAGGGTCTTTGCAGTCAAAAAGACCGTGCCTGTGGCGGTAGCGCCTACCGTAACGCCCAGGAATATCGTGATGATGTTCATCAGCTCGTTCTGAGCGGTCTTGGAGATACGCTCCACTACTCCGCTCTCCTTGAAGATATTGCCCAGCATCAGCATACCGATCAGCGGAGCCGCCGAGGGCAGTACTATCGAACAAACGATAACGACGATGACCGGGAACATGATTTTCTCGAGCTTTGATACGGGTCTGAGCTGACCCATGACCACGGAACGCTCCTTCTTTGTGGTGAGCGCCTTCATGATAGGCGGCTGGATGATCGGCACCAGCGCCATATATGAATATGCCGCTACGGCTATCGGGCCCAGCAGCTCGGGAGCGAGCTTAGATGTGACATATATAGCCGTGGGGCCGTCGGCGCCGCCGATGATGCTGATAGCGCCCGACTGTGAAGGGGTGAATCCCAGCAGCATAGCGCCGATGAAGGTCACGAAGATGCCTATCTGAGCCGCCGCGCCTAAGATAAAGCTCTTGGGACTGGCGATGAGCGGACCAAAGTCGGTCATACAGCCTATACCTAAGAATATCAGCGGAGGATATATGCCGAGCTTGACGCCCTGATACAGATAATACAGCAGTCCGCCGTATTCGGGTACATTATAGTATGTCACGTCGTTGATGACGGTAGTGGCGTAGTTGATGACCTGTCCCTCATGCGCCGCGTCGTACACGGCCTTCTCGACCATCTGGGTAGCCGGCGGAGCCATGATAGCCGGATACAGGTTGACCAGCAGCATGCCGAATGCTATCGGCAGCAGCAGCAGAGGCTCGTACTGTTTTTTGATAGCCAAGAACATCAAAAAGCACGCTATGCCCATCATCACATAGTTCTGCCAGCCCAGCGACAATACGCCGGAGTCCCTGAGCAGACCCTCCAGGGCTTTTACAAATCCATTCCAAATATCCATAAGAGCCTCCTAAAACGGTCTGACGCTGTCCGAGAGTCCCGCGCTGCGCCAAGCGCCTGAGCGCTCGGTACGCTTGCGGATACTCTTTATGCGCACCTGTGACGGAAAGTATACCGAGTATACCGCCGCTGAGATAACAGCTATCAGCTCGTCGTCATCCGTCTGTATCCGCATCTCGGGCTGAGGGGCTGAGATGTCCTCTCGCACGATCTTGCTCTTAGGGATAACGTTCTTTGTCTCAGTACGCTTCTTTTGTATGCTGTATATGATAGTTCCGTACAGCTTGATGATACCTATGAGCACCAGCAGTACGAAGAACACGACCGCAAATCCGGTCAGCAGTATCGTGATAGATAGTGTAAAGCTATCGCCGCTCATAAAAAGCCTCCTGTCCGATTTTGACGCTGTCGGCAGCACAGCCGCGCACACGCCACGAATAATTCCATGATATATTATAATGCAAACCACGGATAAATTCAACACCAAACAAGAGGCTTTTTAAAAATATTGTTTCTATTTTATAGTGTCGGCTCAGAGAATGATGCAGATAAGACCGTTGCAGCCGTCGTTTATGATCTTTTCGATAGTCTCAGCGACCTTCAGGCGAGCCTTGTCGGGCATGCGGTACAGCTTGTTGTGCAGGCCCTCATTGACCAGATCGCTTACTGACTTGCCGAAGATATCCGACTCCCATATCTTGGAGGGGCTCTCTTCAAACTCGCGCAGCAGATAGCTGACCAGCTCTTCGCTCTGCTGTTCCGAGCCGACTATCGGGGTCACCTCGGCGGTAGTCCTGATCTTCATCATATGCACCGACGGAGCAGAGGCACACAGTCGTATGCCGTACTTGCCGCCCTGACGGACTATCTCCGGCTCTTCAAGAGTGAGTTCATCCATAGAGGGCATGACTATGCCGTAGCCCTTCTCGAGCACATCGTCGTATGCCGAGGCTATGCGGTCGAAGCGTCCCCGCGATGAAGCGAGCTCGCACACGCAGTCCATCAGCTCCCTCTCGCCAGTTATATCAAGACCGCTCTTATCCGACAGCACGCGATAGAACAGGCCTTCGTCCAGCGTCAGGCAGATATCCGCCCTGCCGGAGCCGAGGTCCATTGAGCTGAGCCGAGCCGATGATATATGCTCCGCATCGGAGAGCTTTTCAGCGGCGTCCTGCACCTCGCGGATCCTGGTGATATCCGAGGCTATATCCCTGACGGAGCCGTATACCGATGATCGCAGCCAGTCGTCCTTATGAAGACCTCTGATCCACGCAGGCATATCCACGCGTATCTCGCGGATGGGGAACTCGAACAATACCGACGCCAGTATCCCTTTGATGGTATTCTCGTCTAAGGTCGCGCAGTCGGCAGGGATGACGGGGGTCGAGTATCTGGCCGCCATAGAGCGCGCCAGAGCCGCGGCGGACGCGCTGTCGGGCGACACGGTGTTGAGCAGGATGACAAAGGGCTTTGCGGCGTTCCTCAGCTCGCTTATCACCCTCTCCTCAGCTGATAGATAATCCTCGCGAGGGATATCCCCTATCGAGCCGTCGGTAGTCACCACTATACCGATGGTGGAGTGTTCGGTGATGACCTTGGTAGTGCCCAGCTCGGCCGCCTGGCGGAACGGCATCTCATCCTCGCTCCACGGCGTCCTGACCATGCGCTCACCGTCGTCCTCTATGTATCCCGACGCGCTGTCTACGATATATCCCACACAGTCTATCATACGCACGCGCAGATGGGCATTGCCGTCCAGCGTGACCGGCACGGCGTTCTCGGGCACGAACTTAGGCTCGGTGGTCATTATGGTGCGTCCGGCGGCGCTCTGAGGCAGCTCGTCGACGGCTCTCTCACGCAGGCTGTCGTCGTCGATATTGGGTATCACCAGCGTATCCATGAATCGCTTGATAAAGGTCGACTTGCCGGTTCGTACGGGGCCGACGACCCCTATATAGATATCACCGCCGGTACGGCTCTCGATATCCTTATATATACTTCTCTCTTCCATGCGTTCCTCCATAACTCAGTGATGATTGTATATATTGTCAGGCTGAGGGTATCAGCAGCATAATGCCGTCGGTCAGCGTGTCGCCCTCTAACTCGTTCTCGCTGATTATATCGCCGGGGCGCGAGCAGAACCGCTTTGAGATATCCCAGATACGCTCGCCGCGGTCGGCATAATACAGGATGAGCGTACCGTCTGCGGCGCGCTCGGGAGCGTCGTCGTCGGCTGATACGGATACCAGCGAAGAACAGCTCACCCTGCGTGACACCAGCATGGTATAGACCGTCTCGGCGCGCAGCTCTATCGTATGCTCATCTACGATGCGGTAGCTCAGGCTCTCTACGCTGAGTCTGACGCTCTCTACGCTGTCGATATCGTCCTGACTCGGGTTGTAGCTGAGGTCGATATCGCGATCTATCAGGCGAGTTTCGCCGTCAGCGTTCTCATACAGCACGCCCACGGTTATCTTTGAGTTGAGCATCACCGCTCCGCCGGATACCGACGCCGACACCGCCGCGCGCTCGGTATATACGTCTATCACCTTGCCTATCGCTTCGTCTCCGATATGTATCTCGGACTTTGCTATATCGCTCACGCGCAGGCACCGGGTATCGCAGGCGCAGGATACCGGCTCATATCGCGCGGTTATGTCGCGCTTTGTGGAGAATGCGTCGCGTATCACGCTGATCGGACGTTCCTCATAGCACAGGGCGTTGAACCGCAGTTTGGCTTCGACCGACAGGACATCCGAGCCGCTGAGAGCGTCGTCGCTGAGCCTGAGCTCATAGCTCATCACATCCAGCGCGCTGTCGATCACGCTGTCGTCATCCGCTCCTGCGCAGTCGACTATGTGAGATATCGGGAAGCTGCACGACAGAGTCTGCAGACCGCCTCCCTCGGCGGCGCTCAGATACAGCAGCTCCAGCCGACCCTCTGCCGATAGCATCATCTTACCGCCGACCGCCTTGAGATCGGTCACACGCACCGACAGCCTGTGGGTTATCATAGAGCTCATGTCGGGCCGACCCTTGAGAGATATATCCTCACGCGCGGTGAACACATCACAGCACAGTCCGCCGAGCGCCGATACGCTCATCTCCTCCCTATCCACCTGCAGGTCGTCGTCATCGTCGTACATACAGAAGTCCGTCGGACTGCTCACCACCACCCTCGCATACAGTGAGAACGCTCCGTGAAGGCTTAGCTTGCGCGGACTGACGGCGCGGCAGTTCATGTATTCGGGCTTTGTATCCACATACGCCGCGCAGTCCTCGGGGCTGTCCTTAAGCGTGAATCCTACCGAGAAGGGCGACTTGTACTCATATGATCGCGCACAGCCGCCGCCGTCCAGATACACTATCCTCACAACAGCGCTCCCCTCGACGGTCAGTCGGTCGCCGCTGACATTTTGCAGATATATCTCGGGACACAGCGAACACTTGAGTATCCTCTCGATATCGGGACAGTAGTCCGGCAGGGTAAGGTCGATATCCACCGGCTGTTCGCTGACAGTGTCCAGCAGCATCCGCGGCGCAGGCACCGATTGCTTCTTAAGATGATATTCCATATTGATCGCTCCTTGTAACATACTAATCCATTTTATTATCGACAGGAGCAGAATATGACCTGAGTGATAACAAAAAAGCCTTCCCCTCTGGGGGCAGGCTCTTAAGTCTCCCTTTGGTAAAGGGAGGCTTTTCTGTCATCCTGAGTGGAGCGAGACACTTGTGCCGCGCGGAATCGAAGGATCTTAAAAAGATTCTTCACTTCGTTCAGAATGACAAAATAGGATCGTTCAGAATGACGACTCGGAGGGATTGTATAAACAGAGCGCAGCGACCACTGCAACCATTCACCATTCATTATTCACTAAAAAAAGCCTCCCACATAGGAGGCTTTGATCACTTATTCTGTTTATTGTGCTTATTCGACACCATCAATATCACCACGCCTACGACGGTTATGACTATCGCGGCTATCGCGATATAGCCCGACACCATGCCGAAGCTCCGTTCCCTGATCAGCAGCGATACGCTCATCAGCGCTATACAGGCAACCAGCAGAGCCATCATGCTGATCAATATGATCATAGTCTTTTTGCTCATCGTTTTCTCCTATCGTGGACCTCATCGGAAATTCGCACAAAATCGGCCAGCGTTAGACGCTCGGCACGGGCGGAAGGATCCACATCCGCCGAAACAAGTATATCACTCATTTCCGCCTTGTCAAGCGGCAGTGAGGATGAAAGCGAGTTGAGCACGGTCTTACGCCGCTGGGCGAACGCCGCCTTGATCACTCTGAACAGCTCTTCTTCATCGCGCGGCGTGGTATCAGGCTCGCGCAAGGTGAGTTTGATCACCGCCGAATCCACCTTGGGAGCCGGCATGAACGAGCCGGCAGAGACCCCGAACAGAGTCTCGGCGTCGGCATAATAGCTGACAGCCGCTGTGATGGCGGAGCTGTCGCGGCTGCCGGGACGCGCGCTCAGGCGCACGGCGGCCTCTTTCTGCACCATTACGGTGATCGACTTTATCGGCAGCTTGTCCTCCAGCAGCTTCATGATGATCGGCGAGGTTATATAATACGGCAGGTTGGCGCATACCACCACATCCATACCGGCGAACTCGGCGCGTATCAGCTCATGCAGGTCGAGCTCCATGACATCGGCGTTGATGACCTTGAGGTTATCGCAGTCCGAAAAATTCTCGTCCAGTATCGGGATAAGGCGCGAGTCCAGCTCTATCGCGACGACCTTCTTCGCTAGCTTCAACAGCTCGTTAGTCAGCACGCCAATGCCGGGGCCTATCTCTATCACGCCTGTGTTATCGTTCTGCACGGCGGCTGCCGCCATGCGCGGACACACAGATGGGTTGATCAGGAAGTTCTGCCCCAGAGCCTTGGAGAACGTAAAGCCGTGGCGCGATAGCAGCTCGCGCACAGTCGCTATATTTGTAAGTCTTTCCACGGGAGGGTACGCAGTCCTTTCGGGTACTTGTTCTTGAGCCTGCCGTCAACGGCCTTGCCCAGTCCTAAGGTGATGCCGTCCACCGTCACTGCGGCATAGCCGCTGATCCAGCGGTCTATCTCCAGTTCTTCGCCGCTGATATACTTGCCGGCGAGCTGGTCGGACGAATGCATCTTCAGCTTGCGCTTGAACTGGTCGGGAGTCAGCGCGGTAGCCAGGTTGTGGTGAGGCTCTATCCTGCCCTTTTTAAAGTCGCCCAGCTTTATGCCGGCGCGCAGGATGTTGATACCGCTCAGATCGGGCAGCAGCTCCACATCGGGCAGGTCGAGTATACGATCGTCTATCACGCAGTAGTTGCGGAAGCATATGTTGCGCAGTATATCGGCGAGGAAGGTATCTATCGCTCGCCTCTCGTCGGGAGCGATCTCGGTATAGCGATACATCGCGCCGCTGTACGGCTTGCCGCCGTATCTGCGGAACTTGGCGACAAAATGTCCCTCGCCGCCGTTGAACGGATATATGCGGCGCGCGTACTTCATACACGGCTCGCCGAACGTGCATCCGGTATCTATCAGCTCAAAGTCAGGATGATTGTCCAAAAAGTGCTGAACCACCCCGTCATTTTCATCCACTGAGAAGGTGCAGGTGGAATACACCAGTATGCCGCCGGGAGCTACGGCGTCGGCAGCGCTGTCCATGATGGCCTTTTGCCTTACGGCGCACGCCAGAGTATGCTCCAGCGACCATTCGTATACCGCTTCTCTGTCCTTGCGGAACATTCCCTCGCCGGAGCAGGGAGCGTCTACCAGCACGCGGTCGAAGAATCCTGCCAGAGCGGTGCACAGGCTGTCGGCTGTCATGTTGGACACCACGGCATTCCTGACGCCCATGCGCTCGATGTTGGACAGCAGTATATGGGCGCGCGGACGCACTACCTCGTTCGCCCACAAGAGTCCTGTACCTGCCAGCCGCGCGGCTATCTGAGTGCTTTTGCCGCCCGGAGCGGCGCACAGATCCAGCACCTTGTCGCCGGGCTGAACGTCCAGAGCGGTGACGGCTGACATAGCAGAGGGCTCCTGTACATAGAAGGCTCCCGCGTGATGCAGAGGATGCTTGCCGAGCTTGTCGGCGTTCACATAGTAGCCGTCATCGGCAAAAGGAGTTTTGTCACCGACAAAAGGCAGCAGAGGCAGCAGCTCGTCCTCAGTTATCTTGAGGGTGTTGACGCGGATGCCGCGATAAGGCTCCTTGTCCACCGTCTCGAGATAACGGTCGTATTCGTCGCCGAGCAGCGTTTTCATACGCTCAAAATAATCATTCATCATAGATAATCGCCGACTTTCGGTAAATAATATCAGTAAAACAAAAAAGGAGGTGTCACCGTGAGCAAGAACAAGAAGAAGTCCGCCGATAACAAGACCAACCGCAGCGCAGAACAGAACCGCAGCTCTCAGCAGAATCAAAACCAGAACAGCAGCGAGAGCAAGAACACCAACGATAAGTCCTGTCAGTAACGGCAGGCCTGTCATACCTCGCTATGCTCCGACAATATCGCAGGGGAGGGCCTCAGCGCCCTCCCGTTACTTTTATTTCATTCTGAACGCTTCTAAATTGTCATTCCGAGCGACTCTCCTGTCATTCTGAACGATCCTCATTTGTCATTCTGAACGAAGTGAAGAATCTTTTTAATATCCTTCGATTACGCGCGATACGAGTGTCTCGCTCCACTCAGGATGACAACAGGGATGATTGATGATGGATGATGGATGATAGATGATAGATAATAGATAACAGATGATTGGTTAACGGTGTCGATCATCAATCATCATCAACCGGTAATCAATATCCCAGCTGTTCGCCTACGATGATGACCTTTATCCTGTCCTTATGGCGCTGGTAGGCGCTGATGACATAGTTGCAGCAGATGCGTCCGGCGTTGCGGCAGCCGTCGCACATATATGAAGCGTCGCGGCCGAGCGACAGACATTCGCCGGCGCGCTGACAGTAGGTATCACAGCTCAGACGATGGGTGTTCTGGGGCGAAGCGTACTTCTTGACGCGGAAGGTAGCCTCGTCCAGATCCTTGACTATCTTGTTATAGCCGCAGATCAGCACGACCTGCTTAGGCCCGTAGAGATATGCCGAAACGCGGTTGGAGTTGCCGTCCACGTTGAACAGCAGACCGCTCTGGGTAACAGCGTTGGAGCTGCCCAGATAGGTGTCGGCGGAATACGCCTCGCGATAGATGCGCTCTACCTCCTCGGGAGTCTCTGCGGAGGAGCGATCCAAATAGTGATAGTCGCCGCTGTTGAGCAGTTCGATCAGTCCGCACTGCTTGATGGTCTCGGAGCCGCCGTGGCTGACGGTCTCGCCGTCTTTGAGCAGGCTCTTTACCAGAGGAAGCACATCCTCTTTGGTCTCCACATAATATGCCGCCATGTTATTGCGCTTGAGGCGCTCCATGGTCCTCTCGATGATTGTCATATCTTTTTCTCTCATATAATATTCTCCTTCCTAATATACAGAAAGCTGTATGCTATAATCGATCTCATTATAGCACACAGCCTTTATTATATGCAATATAAAATCAAGCGAAATATAAGAATATTTCTATAAATCCACGAATGGAACGCCCAAGAACTGCGCTATGCTCATAGCCAGGTTACGTCCTATCTGCCCTATGTTCTCCTGTATCCACTCGGCGTCGGCGATATTGTCGTGATACGCGGTCTCGATCAGCACAGCAGGAGCCTTGGTCTGCTTTAGCTCCGCGAGGGTCGATGACGCCACGGTGCGCACCTTATCCGGCAGAGGATAGATATCCTTGAAGTTCTCGGCGGTTATCTCGGCGGCGCGCTTGCCTTTTGAAGATGTCGGGTAATAATACACATCCGTGCCGCGGATATTTCCGCTGTTAGCCGCTCCTGCAGCGTTGCTGTGGATGGCAAAGTGCAGATCGTAGGATCCGGCGTTGGACTGAGCTATAGCCTGCGATAGCTTCTGCGACGGCGTGTTGCGCGCGTAGCTTATCCCCGAGGCTGTCAGATACGGCTCTATCGCGTCGGCTATCAGGTTCATATAGTACTCTTCGTTGCCACCGTTAACATACGGATTCCACTCCTGCAGGGACGGGCTCAAAAATACTGACGGCATAAACAAATCACTCCGTTGACTCAATAGTATTCATCACCGCATTATATTCAAAAAATTAACAGTTTATTCCTTATGCGAAATTTAAAGCGTCGCGCTTATGATATGATGCAGATAAGCAAGAAAGCCAATTATTTTAAGGAGGAAAATGTTATGAAAAAATGGGTTTGTCCCGTATGCGGATATGTCCACGAAGGTCCCGAGCCCCCCGAGAAGTGCCCCGTATGTAAAGTACCCGGCTCCAAGTTCAATGAGGTCAAGGAAGACGCCGGCTTTGCCTGTGAGCACGTTCTGGGAGTAGCCGCCGATGTAGCTGAGGATATCAAGGCTGATCTGCGCTCCAACTTTGAGGGCGAGTGCAGCGAGGTAGGTATGTATCTGGCTATGGCGAGAGTAGCCGACAGAGAGGGTTATCCCGAGGTTTCGGCCGCTTTCACAAAGTACGCTTTTGAAGAGGCCGAGCATGCCGCCAAGTTCGCTGAGCTGCTGGGCGAGGTGCTGACCGACAGCACCAAGAAGAACCTCGAGCTCCGCGTAGAGGCCGAGACAGGCGCCTGCGCAGGTAAGTTAGATCTGGCTAAGCGCGCTAAGGCTGCCGACCTGGACGCTATCCATGATACCGTTCACGAGATGGCTCGCGATGAGGCTCGCCACGGCGCCGGCTTCAAGGGTCTCTTGAAGAGATATTTCGGCTGATAACAGATGATACAAGGCTCCTTTCACTTCGGTGAAGGGAGCTTTTTGTTATGCATCAGAGCGCTGTTGTATACCGTCACCCTGAGCGGAGTGAGACGCTTGCGTCGCGCGGAATCGAAGGATCTTAAAGCGCTGAGTTATATGATATATTACACCTATCAGGTCTTATCTAAAGGATAAAGGGCACTGTAAGATTCTTCACTTCGTTCAGAATGACAGTAATAGGCGTTCAGAATGACAATATACGGCGTTCAGTATGACAATGTAGTATCGGGAGGCTTTATTTGATCCCTCCGAGTCGGAACAAGTTCCGACCCACCTCCCTTTAGGCAAGGGAGGCTAATAATATTCTTCACTTCGTTCAGAATGACAGTATACTTACTATCATCCATCATCTGTTATCTATTATCTGTTATCTATTATCTGTTATCTATCATCAATCATCAATCATCCATCATCAATCATCTTCAATGTTGATAACTATGTTGAAACCATGTTGATATGTTGATAACTCAGGATGTGTTGTCTTTTTCTTTTTATTATCATTACATTACATTTCATTGACATTATCTTTTTCATTTTCATTTTCATTGTCTTTATCTTCGTCACAAATGTCACAATTGTGCTCTGCGTTTCTGCGGCGTTCTTCTCTGGCTTTAGCAGCCTTGCTCCTTTTCTCGCATATCTCGTTATAGCGTTCAAAGTTGATGTCGATCTCTCCGCGCATCAGAGTATACGCCATATCGCACGCAGTGTCGTCTGAGAAGTCCGCCAGCTCGCCCGTATACCCGTAGCGCATCAGCGCCTTGTACAGACGTCCTGCCTGAGCGTCGGTGAGCTTGTCTAAGACAGAGCTCAAGTGAAAGTATGTAAAGAATCCTTTTGGCTTTTTCATGCCGTTACCTCCTTAATATAATTCTCACTTAAGGCACGACAAACAAAAAAGTTGCATAAAACTATGCAACTTCTGAAAAAATTTATTTTTATTCCGTATGTAAGTTGAATATGCACACGGCGTATGATATACTTGACACATAGCTGAGATACCGCGTTTTATCGCGGTTATTTCGGTGATGATAAATAGGAGGAATCACCATGAACAACGAACGTATCCCGGTCGACAGCGTCGCTGCGCTGGAGAGTCGTATCGCCGCTGTGCGCGAGGCTCAAGAGAAGTTCTCGACCTATACTCAGGAGCAGGTGGACGCGATATTCAGGGCGGCTGCTCTGGCGGCCAACCGAGCCAGGATCCCTCTGGCTAAGCTCGCGGTCGAAGAGACCGGCATGGGCGTCGTCGAGGACAAGGTCATCAAGAACAATTACGCTTCGGAATACATCTATAACGCCTACAAAAACACCGTGACCTGCGGCGTTATCGAAGAGGACGAGCCTATGGGCATAGTGCGAGTAGCCGAGCCGATCGGCGTGGTGGCGGCGGTAATCCCCACCACCAACCCTACCTCCACCGCGATATTCAAGTGCCTGATATCGCTCAAGACTCGCAACGGTATCATCATCAGCCCTCACCCCAGAGCTAAGAACAGCACCATAACCGCGGCTAAGATCATCCTCGACGCAGCTGTAGCTGCAGGCGCTCCCGAGGGGATCATCGAGTGGATAGACGTACCCTCGCTGGATATGACCAACACCCTGATGAAAGAGGCCGATATCATCCTCGCCACCGGAGGCCCCGGCATGGTAAAGGCGGCATACAGCTCCGGCAAGCCGGCTCTGGGAGTCGGCGCAGGCAACACCCCGGCTGTCATCGACGAGAGCGCCGATATCATCATGGCGGTCAACTCCATCATCCACTCCAAGACCTTTGACAACGGCATGATATGCGCCTCGGAGCAGAGCGTTCATGTCCCCTCATCCATTTATGATAAGGTCAAGGCTGAGTTCAAATACCGCGGATGCTATTTCTTAAAGCCCGACGAGCTGGATAAGGTGCGCAAGACCATCATCATCAACGGCTCGCTCAACGCCAAGATAGTCGGCCAGAGCGCGTACAAAATAGCTCAGCTCAGCGGCGTGGATATCCCCAAAGAGAGCAAGGTACTCATAGGCGAAGTGCAGAGCGTGGATATCAGCGAAGAGTTCGCTCACGAAAAGCTCTCCCCCGTGCTGGCTATGTACCGTTACGACACCATCGAAGAGGCGTTCTCTAACGCCGAGCAGCTCATCTCGGACGGTGGCTACGGACACACCTCTTCCATATACATCGACGAGCTGAGCCGCAAGGATGTGCTCAGAGAGTTCCAGAGCAGGATGAAGACCTGCCGCATAGTAGTCAACACCCCGTCCTCACACGGCGGCATAGGCGATATATACAACTTCAGGCTGGCTCCATCGCTCACCCTCGGCTGCGGAAGCTGGGGCGGCAACTCGATATACGAGAACGTAGGAGTAAAACATCTGCTGAACGTCAAGACCGTCGCCAAGAGGAGGAACAATATGCTGTGGTTCAGAGCGCCTGAAAAGGTATATATCAAGCAAGGCTGCCTCACCGTCGCTCTCGACGAGCTGGGCAGTATAATGAATAAGAAAAAGGCTTTTATCGTAACGGACAGCTTCCTGTACGCTAACGGCTACACCGCTCCTATCGAGAAGAAGCTCGACGAGATGGGTATCATGCACACCACCTTCAGCGATGTTGCTCCCGATCCCACCCTCGAGTGCGCTCAGGCAGGAGCTAAGCTGATGAGCTCCTTCAAGCCCGACGTCATCATCGCGGTAGGCGGAGGCTCGCCAATGGACGCCGCCAAGATCATGTGGGTGCTGTATGAGCATCCTGACGTAGATTTTGCAGACATGGCTATGCGCTTCATGGACATCCGCAAGCGCGTATACACCTTCCCCCATATGGGCGATAAGGCGTATTTCGTAGCCATCCCGACGTCAGCCGGCACAGGCTCCGAGGTCACCCCCTTCGCGGTCATCACCGATGAGAAGAGCGGCATCAAGTATCCGCTGGCTGACTATGAGCTGATGCCCGATATGGCTATCGTGGACGCGGACCTGATGATGAACGCTCCGCGCGGACTGACCTCCGCCTCAGGCATAGACGCAGTGTCCCACGCGCTGGAGGCTTATGCCTCTATCATGGCGACCGACTACACCGACGGACTGGCTAAGCAGGCTCTGCAGGTCATCTTTGAATACCTGCCTAAGGCGTATCAGAGCGCCGCTACCGGAGTTCCGGATAAAGAAGCTCGCGAGAAGATGGCTAACGCCGCCACCATCGCAGGCATGGCGTTCGCCAACGCGTTCCTCGGAGTCATGCACAGCATGGCGCACAAGCTCGGCGCCTATCACCATATCCCCCACGGCGTAGCCAACGCGCTGATGATGAACGAGGTGCTGCTCTTCAACAGCAAGGAGGCTCCCACTAAGATGGGCACCTTCTCGCAGTATGATCATCCTCATACCCTGCGCAGATATGCCCAGATCGCCGAGGCTCTTGGCGTCGGAGGCGCTGACGACAGCGAAAAGCTCTCAGGACTGCTCAAAAAGATCGACGAGCTCAAGGCCGCCATCGAGATCAAGCCCACTATCCGCGACTATGTTCCGGATGAAGAGGCGTTCCTCGCCACTCTGGACGAGATGAGCGAGCAGGCGTTCGACGATCAGTGCACCGGAGCTAATCCGCGCTATCCGCTGATCAGCGAGATCAAGCAGATGTATCTCAACGCCTATTACGGCGAGCACAAGGAGGTATAATATGAACGCAAACTACGAGATTTTAGCTCAGCGAGCAAAGAAAGTAATATACAAAGACGGCGATACCATCCTCAAGGTATTTGAGAGCGATTACAGCAAGGCCGATATACTCAACGAGGCTCTCAATCAGGCTCGTATCGAAGAGACCGGTCTGAACGTGCCTAAGCTGCTCGAGGTCGCAAAGATCGACGGAAAGTGGGCTATACGCATCGAGTATATCCCCGGCAAGACCCTGCAGCAGCTGATGGATGAGTCCCCCGAGAAGATCGACGAATATCTACAGCTCTTCGTTAATATCCAGAAGGAGATCTTCAGCAAGCAGGCTCCCCTGCTCAACAAGATCAAGGATAAGTTTAACCGCAAGATATCCGCCTCAAAGTTCGACGCCACGACTCGCTATGAGCTGCACACTCGCCTCGACTCGATGAAGGATCATAAGAAGATCTGTCACGGAGATTTCAATCCCTCCAACATCATCATCACGCCCGGCGACGACTACTATATCCTCGACTGGTCGCACGTGACTCAGGGCAACGCCGCAGCCGACGCCGCAAGGACATATATGCTGTTCTGCATCAAGGGTCAGGACGATATCGCCGAGAAGTATCTCGATATGTTCTGCAAGGCGAACGATACCGCTAAGCAGTATGTACAGCGCTGGATGCCGATAGTCGCCTGCACTCAGAGCGTCAAGGGCGTTGAGGAAGAGCAGGAACTGCTGGAGCGCTGGGTCAACGTAGTGGACTACGAATGATTCTCTGCACGCAGGACATACTATAAGCGTATAAAAGTGTGAAAGGAGCCGTTATGAGCGATATCAAAGCAGGACTCACCGGTGAAAAGTCGGTGGCCGTGACTATGGAGAACACCGCTGTTGCCATGGGCAGCGGCAGCCTGAGAGTATTCGCCACCCCTGCGATGGCAGCGCTCATCGAGGGCTGCTGCGCCGAGAGCGTAGAGGGCATGCTGGGCGACGGGATAACCTCTGTCGGCACAGCTATCAGCATAGAGCACCTATCCGCCTCCCCTATCGGAGCCGGAATAGTGTGCAAAAGCGAGCTGAAAGCCTTTGACGGCAGGCGGCTGGACTTCACGGCTGAGGTGTATGACAACTCGGGACTGATCGGCAGAGCCGAGCATACGCGCTTCACCGTCAAGGCGGACAGCTTCTTGAACAAGACTTACTCAAAACTCGATAAAGGATCTGAATACTCTATATGAACAACAGCCCCCTTGACACGATCAAAGGTGGGCTGTTTAGTTGTTTACTGTCATTCTGAGGAGTAACACGACGAAGAATCTTAAAGCGCTGTTTTTTACTGTCATTCTGAGGAGTAACACGACGAAGAATCTTAAAGCGCTGAGGTCTATGTTAGATTACACCTGTCAGGTCTTATCTAAAGGATAAAGGGCACACTAAGATTCTTCACTTCGTTCAGAAGACAATATGAAACGTTCAGTATGACAATAGAAGACGTTCTGAATGACAAAAAATGCATCATGCACCTAATCAGGTGCACAACCGCTCTCATATACAGCTAGAATATAGACAACGTTTTGCACCTATACAGGAACTACGGAGGTCAGTTATGAACGCAGAATTTGAACACAAGGTCGGTCAGAATATCCGCGCCCTGCGCGAGAAGAAGGGCATGACTCAGGAACAACTCTCGACTAAGCTCCAGATAGGCGGATGCGACATCACGCGCTCAGCTCTCGCCAAGATCGAAGTCGGCCAGCGGCATATCTATCCCGATGAGCTGAAGCTGATCAAAGAGATCCTGCGCGTACGCTTTGAGGATATCCTGTGCGACTGACAAAATAAAAATATCTTGTTGACATTTGAAAAGTCTTTTGCTATAATAGCTGTTGTCGGTACGGCTGAACAGCGCATATCGACAGATGATAAGTGGATCAGGATTTTCCCCACCACGGTGCTGACTCTCCACCGTGTAAAAATCAAGAGAGTAAACAGAATATGCGGATATGGCGGAATAGGCAGACGCGCATGGTTCAGGTCCATGTGAACATTACGTTCATGCAGGTTCAACTCCTGTTATCCGCACCACAAAAAGGGATACCCGAAATGGGTATCCCTTTTTGTTTTGCTTTACGGATAACAGGAGTTGAAAGCCCGTTAATAAAACAGTCCGGCGGACTGTTTTTAGGGCGTGGAGCTGATAACACTTATGTCAGGAGATGCGTGCAATATACGAGCTGCCGCGTATCCTCCCCATCCGCCGCATATTATCCGCAAACAAAGCGAAAAACCTGTCACGACGCATAGGAAATTTACTTTGTATTATTCATTTTTCAGTTTTCAGTCTTAATCTTAAGTTCCTGCAAATAGATTTTCTAAATGAATACTGAATACTTAAGGCTGAATATCCGTGTAATTATTCTGACAGCACAAAGTCCACCCTATTACCTGTTTACATGGTATCGGGATGGGCTTTTATATCAGCAGAGTTTTATAAGATTTTTTGCATTTTAGGATTGAATTATCTGCATATTCATTTATAATATAATTATAAAATATTCAAAGAAAGAAGGCTGGCTGAAATGACCGTATACAGATTTGACGAGCACACGCAAGCGATTATAGAAAAATCGGTTATACCTATATGGGTATTCCAGTCGGTCGACGGACATATATCTACTGTCGCAGCTTCAGAGGGATTCTGCAGGCTGTTCGGATACGCGGACAAGCATGAAGCCGCCGAAAAGCTGGACAGTGATATATGCCGTAATGTCCATCCGGATGACATAAGCATAGTCACAGAGGCTGTGTCGGGCTTTGAGAACGAAGACAAGCCGTACAATCCGGTATACAGGATAATGATAAACGGCAGTTACCGCTGTATCCACGCGAGCGGTCAGCATATCACCGCCGAAACAGGCGAGCGCCTCAGCGTGATGTGGTACATCGATGAAAGCGACGTCATCCCTGACACCAAGGCAGTTCAAAAGGATGATACGTCGGGATCCTGGGAAAAGGCTTACAAAGACACGCTGACAAGCGTAAAGAACAAGCACTGCTTCGATAACTACATAGAAGATATACAGAAACGGATCGAACATGCAGAAACGCCCGAGGTCGCGATAGGCGTGTTCGACTGTGACAACTTGAGAAAGATCAACGATCAGCACGGACACGATAAAGGCAACCTGTATCTGATCGCGTCATGCAAGCTGATCTGCAAAGTGTTCAAGCACAGCCCTGTATTCCGCGTAGGCGGTGATGAGTTCGCCGTTATCCTCAGCGGCGAGGATTATAATAATACAGAGGATCTGTTGATGGAGTTCCAGAGTGAGCAGAAGCAGATCGCGGCGATGGCAAAAAAGCCGTGGGAGAAGGTCAGCGTTTCTTTCGGAGTTGCTGTATATTGTCCTCAGTTCGACAGCTCTGTAAAGGATCTTATCCGCCGCGCGGATCAGCTGATGTACGACAATAAGCATACCAGAAAAAGCTATCTGCAAAACTCCCTTTGATAATGTTCGGCAGATGTGCCGGTATACAGACAGCTCAACTGACTAAACGATACATTTATACATATACTTATCATGGAGGTAAAAACTATGGCTAACAAATACGCAGGAACACAGACCGAAAAGAACCTTGAGGCTGCTTTTGCAGGCGAATCCATGGCGCGCAACAAGTACACCTACTTTGCTTCAAAAGCAAAGAAAGAGGGCTATGAACAGATTGCGACGCTTTTCCTCAAGACAGCTGACAACGAGAAGGAACACGCCAAGATGTGGTTCAAGGAGCTCAACGGCATAGGGTCCACCGCCGAGAACCTCGGCGCAGCCGCGGACGGCGAGAACTACGAGTGGACGGATATGTATGAGGGCTTTGCCAAGACCGCAGAGGAAGAGGGCTTCTATGAGCTGGCGGCTAAGTTCAGGCTGGTAGCTGAGATCGAGAAACATCACGAAGAGCGTTATCGCGCCCTGCTGAACAACGTAGAGACCGCTCAGGTATTCGCGAAGAGCGAGGTCAAGGTGTGGGAATGCCGCAACTGCGGTCATATCGTGGTCGGCACCAACGCTCCCGAGATCTGCCCCACCTGCAACCATCCTCAGAGCTATTTTGAGATACACGCCGAGAACTATTGATAATTGAGTATCATGATAACATCCACCTGTATGATCAGATACAGGTGGATGTTTTTGCTGTATGAGTATCGGCTGCCTCACGATCACTTTTATGTATAATTATATTATTTATGTATTGCTTTTCGACAGCGGATTAACTATAATCTATATGTAATGATTTTTGTGAGAACGGGGTGTTTTTATGAAGAGATTATCACTAAGATCCATCAGCGTGATCTGCGCGATCATACTCTGTCTGACGACGGTACTCGCGATCGTTCCGAGCGCGTCCGCCGCTACGGTATATCTGCGCGGCACATTCAACGGCTGGGGAGCTACCTCAGACTATGTGATGACAGCCGAGAACGGCCGCTACATCATCACTACGCATCTGAGCAAAGGCAACTATGAGTATAAGGCGGCCACCGACGACTGGAGCACCTTCCAGGCTCCTGTGCAGGGCAACGAGAGTCTGACGCTCAACAGCGACTGCGATGTGACCTTCATCGCCTATATGGACAGCAATATCATCCAGGCGTTCCCTCACTCTTCGCTCGAGATCGAACTCAAGAAGGTCGTGCTGAGATCCAAGTGGATGGAGCATGATGATCTGGTGCTCGTGCAGAAGAACAAGACTGTTTCGTATCAGAGCGTGAGCTCGTCATCCTATCCTGCCGCAGCGTACTGGGACATCATCTCTGACGGCCACGGAGCGTACTTTTTGCAGAACAACTCCACCAAGGACTATGCTGCGCTCAGCGGCAGCTCGGTGGTATGCGTCACATCCGTGAGCGAGGGCAATACCAGCTGGCGTGTGGACACCACCATGGACGGCGCGCGCTTCATCAACGCAGCTGACAGCAGCGCCGTCATAAACATCGAGAACCTCTCGGGCAGCGCACAGGCATCCAACGTCCCGATGTATTACACCAGTTCGCAGTGGGGCTTTGAATACAGCTCCTATGACTATCAGCTCAAGCCCGACAAAGTCATAGACACAGGCTATAACGCCTATGCGAACTCACCGAACTCCATAACCTCTTATATGACCGGTTCACAAAAGACCTGGAACCAGTCAAAGGATCTGTCGGCTTATCCCTCGTTCAAGGCTGAAAACACACCACTGGCAGAGGCTGTGTATAACCTCTCATTAGAAGAGGCTGTCAAGAGCATCAACACCGACTCATATGGCGAGGTGTTCTATACCGGCACAGCGTGGCAGAAGGTATGGACACGCGACACGGCGCTATCCACCCTGTACTCACTGGCATGGGTGTTCCCGGAGATCAGCTATAACTGTGAGCGCGAGAAGGTAAAGACCTCTCAGGGAGTTTCGGTATTTGAGCAGGACACAGGCACAGGCGGTTCGTATCCCGTATCAACCGATAAGATAATCACGATGCTCTCGGTATGGGAGACCTATCTCACCGACGGCAACAAGGAGCACCTGAGCTACTTCTACGATATATGCAACAACACCATCCTGCAGGATATGAACGTGGCATACGACGGCGACGCCGGACTCTTCCGCGGCGAGACCTGCGGCCTCGACTGGCGTGATCAGACCTATCCCGACTGGACCAGCGAGACCTATGACAGCGGTCTTAGCGCGATAGCCGAGAGCAAGACCGCCTCGGTCAACGCGATCTATTACCGCGTGCTTGAGATCATGAGCAAGGCGGCTAAGGTGCTCAACAAGGGCGAGGCCGTGGAGCAGGGCTGGGCTAAGATGGCTCAGGATCTTAAGGCTAAGTTCACCGACAGACTGTGGAACGAGAATATGGGTCTGTACTCCTCATGGGAGTATCCCGAGTATATGGGCAGCGTGCTGGCCGAAAAGACCGACGTACTGGGCAACGGCTTCGCTCTCTGGTTCGATATCGGCTCAGAGGAACAGCTCACACAGATATGCGAGAACTCTCCGCTGGTAGCTTACGGCGCCGACACGGTATATCCGCAAAAGCAGGGTAAGCTCCAGAACGCTAACAAGATATATCACAACTTCGGCGTATGGCCCGGCTGGGATTCTATCCTCATGGTGGGAGCTTCTTATCACAACAACAAGGCTGTGGCCGAAGAGATATTCAACTCTAATGTTCGCGGCGCGGCTGTATCGCTGACTAACAAAGAGGTCATCAACTACCTCACCGGCGAAGGCGTAGAGTCCGATCAGCAGCTGTGGTCTGTAGCCGGAACCTTAGCAGGTTATTACCGCGTGATGTTCGGCATGAACTATGACGAATCCGGCATAACCTTCAATCCCTATATCCCGAGCTGGATGGTAGGCCCCTTCGAGCTCTCGAACTATAAGTACAGGAACGCGGCTCTCACCATCAAGCTCTCCGGCGAGGGCGACAAGGTCAGATCCTTTAAGGTCGACGGCGTCAGCAAGGATATAAACAGCTATGTGTTCCCTGTGAACAGCACCGGCAAGCACACCGTTGAGATCGAGATGGAGCGCAGCGACAAGGTTTACAAGATGAACAAATCCGACGACAATCTCGTGATCTGCCCCGAGATGCCGACCACCTCTTACTCTAACGGCAAGATCCGCTGGACAGCTAAGAGCGGTCTGACATATAAGATGTGGACAGGTACAGAGTATGTCGACGTGAGCGGCGGTACCTACACCGTAGATACGAGCGTATACGGCTGTTACAGCCTGATGGCGATATCCGCCGACGGGGTCTGCTCAGAGCTGAGCAAGCCGATCGTAGTCAGCCCCGACAGGATCAAGATCGAAGCCGAGAGCGGCAGTGTATCGAACAGCAGCCTGATATCATCGGGATATGTTATTGATAAGCGCAACCGCAGCGCGAACCTGACGCTGAGCGTGAGCATAACCAAGAAGGGCAGATATCAGCTCAGCGGTATATACAACAACCCAGGCGACGCAACCTCCGGCGTGAGCTGCGGCATACGTTCGGTATATGTTGACGGAGTGGATAAGGGCTCGCTGATCTTCCCTGAGGTGTACAGTGATAAGACCAACCAGACCAGCACCCACCTCACACTCGACCTCGACGCCGGTACTCATACGATAAAGATATTCTATGATACCGCGAACTGGTATGACCGCAACATGAGCATCACCAAGAACAATGTCGACTATAACTACTTCAACCTCGACTATGTAGGTACCGGCGCTCAGCAGCCTACGGAACCGCCCACAGAACAGCCTACACAGGCTCCGACGGATCCGCCCACTGATCCCCCGACACCCACTCAATCTCCGACCGATCCGCCCACAGAGGCGTCCGAGTTGCTGTTGGGCGACGCCGATATGAGCGGCGAGGTGACCGTGCTCGACGCGACAGCTATCCAGCGTGTGCTCGCTAAGCTGGATGTCACGGCGTTCAGTGATATCGCCGCGGATACAGACGGTGACGGTGAGCTGGCTATCACAGACGCGACATATATCCAGCGCTGGCTGGCTAAGCTCTCAGCTCCCGAAGGCATCGGCAAACCGATTTAAGAATATACATCATAATATAAACGGACCTCTTACGGCACGATACATGCTGTAAGAGGTCCTTGCGTATATATATTATTATTTGAGCTTCTGTCCGCAGTTGGCACAAAATGCGCTGCCGGGAGGATTATCGTTACCGCAGCTCGGGCAGCTGGTGTCGAGGCTGGTACCGCACTTGTTGCAGAACTTGGAGCCTGCCAGATTCTGAGCCTTGCAGGAGGGGCATACTATATAACCATCCTTTACAACGCTGCCGGAGCCGTTGATGACTACCTGCAGGCCGCCGGTATAGATAGCCTTCTCGATAACTGCGAAGATCTCAGCAGGCAGCTTCTTCTGTCTGATGGCGCCTACGCCTGCGGATACCGCCAGAGGCCATGCTACGAACCAGCCGATAGCTCCTGCACCGAGCTTATCCGACCATTGGCCCTCGCCGATGGTGACGTTGAGCACATCGCTGACTACCATGAAGTGTACGGTGATAGCGAGCCTGGTGCCCGAGATGGTCTTCCAACCGTCCTGAGCCTGGCTGGCCTGCAGGACATAGCCGTCGGTAGTCTTTGAGTACTGGGTCTGCATGTGCTTTTCAACACTGCAGAAGGATTCAACAGCCTGTACGATCAATTCGGGGTCCAGCCCCGGTGTGAGCCTAAACGCTCTGGATTCATTAGCCATAATAATCTCCTTTCAGATCCCTGCTTATTACGCTCGGCATAAGCAAATTTTCTTGACATCTAAAGTTTAGCATATCAAAGTGTAAAATTCAATCTTTTACCGCAATATTCAAATATTTTTTGTCATGCTCTCCCCTATTTGTGTTTGCTGTATAAGAAACCGCTCTGCGCGCGCATTTCGAATAGTCATCGCTCGTTTCCTGTAATATAAAATAAGCGCCTGTGCTGTTCGGCACAAGCGCTTTTGGATTTAATATTGTTTTAGAACCGATAGGTGTCAAGACCAATCGCCGATCATGCGGTTGGCGCTCCAGCCGGTGGTGGTGAATGTTCCGCCCTGATGGGTCTCAAGGTCGTTTGACTGGTTCCATACCGAGCCGTTGTTCCAGTCGATATCCATATCCGGGTTGGCTCTGACGAATATCACGTTGCTGTCAAGGCCAGTGAATACCACGCGTGAAGCGTCGCCGTCACCCTTGACCCATCTGCCTTCGTTCGATCCCCATGTCCATGCATACCATACCTCGTTGCTCTCGCATGTAGCGGAAGCGTTGAGCACGACCGCGCCTGACGGAACGGGATCGTTATTGCCGGAGGGCTGGGTAGGTGTAGGCGATGAGCCGTCGGAATATTGACCGATGCGGCATCCGGCGCCGAGCAGCTTTGCCAGATAACGTTGAGTATATGTAGCGTCGTTGATCGTCACAAAGCCGTCCAGATCGGAGTCAGCGGCAGAAAGCCTGTTTCCGGTAAGCGTTGTCAACTTAGCGAGGTGTCTCTGGATAGTTGTCGCGTCCTGGATAGTGATCTCGTTATCTCCGTCAGAGTCGCCTATCAGAACCTTTCCGTTCGGTACAGGTACCGTGGGAGGTTGTGTAGCCGGCTGAGTGGGAGTAACAGGATCATCGGGCTGAGCCGGAGTTATCGGGCCGCCGGTATATATCGTCCATGAGTGGTTCTCGCCAAAGATATATGAGCTGTTGTTCAGATCGAGACCGGGATCGCCGTCGCCGGGATAGCGATGGTCGTTGTTGCCCGAGTTCTCGGTGAAGATAGCTCTGCCGTTCTCAAGGCCTAACGGCACATCGATATAATAGATGTTGTTGGTGCCCTTAGTCATCTGAGCGCCCGGCCATCCGCCGTTGCTGATGATATTGCCGCCCTGATCGGCGTATATATAGCAGTAAACATCGGACCAGTTATACTTAGAATTATCGAAGTATATCGTCTGTGTGGCGTTGGGATCGAGCTTTGTATAAGTATAGGTAGCCTGATCGGTAGAGGTACCGTTGTTCGCTCTGACTGTCAGAGTTGTGCTGGAGCCGTAGCTGACGCCTGAACCGATAGTGATAGTCTGACCGTTAGTGAAGCTCTGGAAAGAACCGCCGTCGATAGAATATGTACCTGATGTGGCATTGCTGTAGCTCAGTGTGACGGAGAGTGTATTGGTCTTATATGTAGAGTTGCCGGGTGTAGCGTGTACGCTGGGGCCGGCCTCGGGCTGATTATAGATGACAGCGATACCACTGTCGCCGACATGACCGCTTATGCTGGAGCCGGTAACGGTCCACTTACCGCCGGATACCTCGTCGGTATAGGTACCTGCAGGTACCATGCCTCCGCCGTTCTGGACGGTGATATCGAAGTTGGAGCTGTTGGGAGATACGATCACAGCTCCGCCTCCGCGACAGATCACGAAGCAGCCGTTGTCAGCGAGGAAATACTCGCCGGTGCCGACCATAGCGTTGTGGAAGTGGTTGATGGCGGCTACCTGCTTGGATGTAAAGTGAGTGCTGCCCTTTGCGCCGTAACTGATGGTGTCATGGTTGTGATCAAAGGGACGGGCGAAATACAGCGACTGAGAATTGGCTCTCGCGCCTACGACCGCATACGCACGGTCTATGACGTTCTCGTTAAGGCTGTTTGTCCAACCGTTGTTGCAGTATGTGTCATGGCTCTCAGCCCAATATACTACTCTGCTGGATGATACGCCTCTGTTTGCCCAGTTGGCGGACTGGCTGTCTGCGCGTCCGTCACGAACGCATCCGGTGATATGACCGCTGTAGCTTGAATCTGTGATGCCAATATAGTTGGCGTACTCTTTCATCAGGCTATTGTTATAATCGTCGCCGCTGCTGCCTGCGGGGTTGTCGAGTATCTCGCCGTAGTTATACATACCCACCTGAGCGATCTTCGCCCAGAACTGACAACTCTCAGAGGGCAGTCCGATATGCTTTGCGGCATCCCAGCGCACGCCGTCTACGCCGGCGCTCTTGAGCGCTTTTACCATTTCTACGAATCTGTTCTGAACCTCTGAGTTTTCTGAGTTGAGGTCGGGCATACCGATATTCTTGTGTGTTACGTCATAGCGATTGTCCCAGTTGTTGCAGGCGCCCTCGTTATGGAAGTACTCGCCGTTGCGCCAGCTTCCGTCGATGCTGCCGGCCCATGTGCCGTCGTTGCTGCCGGCGAGATGGTTAGCTACTACGTCAACGATGACCTTTATGCCGTATTTATCCGCCTCGGAGCAAAGCGACTTAAGGGTCTCATATGACCCCAACTCGTTGCCGATGTTTGAGTTAGTCGGCTGATACAGCCAGTACCAGTTATAGCTGCCGTCATGACTCTGCAGCGGTGAGGTCTGAACGCTTGTGAAACCGGCCGCCGCGATGTTGGGCAGCTCCTGCTTGATCTGATCCAGAGTCCAGTTGAAACAATGGAGGATGTTTCCGTCCTCTACGTTTTTGGCTAAACCGTAATCTGCGCCTGTAGCCTGAATATCGGTGTCGGCGGCAAAGCTGTTAACCACTGTAGCCGATACGCATGTTATGATCATGCACATAACCATGATCAAACTGACGATTTTCTTGTTCATTGACCTCACTCCTATTTTTGTTGTCCAATTATAGATTATAAAGAAAAAGCTCAGCAAAGTAAATATGTCTAAAGTTAGAAAAAAACTGAATAATAAGCTCAAATTTAGTGGTTCTGATGATAGGCGATTCAGCCTTTTAAAGCGCTGATCCACTGAACTTTTTCGCCTGATAATCCACTTTTTCTGCATATTTATAAAGAGTATGAATAAACAGACGCCGAACGTTGACGAGCAACGCACGGCGCCTATAGAAAATCTCTGTTTATTATATATTGTTATCTGCATGAATACTCATCGGCCCTAGCTCGATCGTAAAAAACGGTTCAGTTAACGGTCCCGTTTACTATAGCGGCGTACTGCTCCTCCGGGATCATCGGCGCGCATATCTGCGCCATGAGTTCATCGCTGACAGAACCGCTCTGCACATACTGTATGCCGGCGGCTTTTACCAGCGCGAGCTTAGGCTCAGTTACAACGGCAGCCTCGGGGGCGTTGAACATCGGGCTCTCGGGTACGGTGATGATAGTGTTATCGTGAGGGAACATCAGATTGAACTGAGCTACGGCAGGCTCGAAGTTATGCGTGCTGTTGGGGAAGCCGCATCCGCAGATCATAATATATCTAAGATGTGAAAAGTCCGCCTGACCTACATGCTCGTAGCGCTCGCCGACCTTCTGCATAGCCATACTGGATAGCGGCAGGGTGCGATCCATGATCGCCTTAAGGGGCGCGGGCATCCCGTAGCAGTACAGCGGATAACTGAGGATCAGCAGATCGCTGTCGAGTATCTGATCCAGTATGCCGCGCGTATCGTCGCTATGGATGCAGGTTCCGCCGTTGTGCATACAAGTAAAGCAACCGGTGCAGTATTCTACGTGCTTATCTACGGCGTGGATCACGGTGATATCGTTCTCGGCGACCTCATTCATGCCATCCAGAAAAGCTCGTGTGATGTGCATAGTATCGCTCTTGTCCCTCTTGGGACTTCCGTTCAATACAAGTATTTTCATATCAACATCTTCTTTCTTTATACTATCACTCAGGATCGGCTGTCAGCTCGCGGCGCATATACACGACCTCCTGATAGCCGTGGTCGCGCGACTTGAAGTCCCTGGGGTTCCTGCCGTATTCGATGAATCCCGCTTTTTCATACATCTTGACAGCCCTGTCGTTCTCCGAGACGACCTCCAGCTCTATCTGCTCATATCCGGCGGCTGCAGCGCATTCGATACAGGCAGCGGTGAGAGCTCCGCCTATGCCAAATCCCCAATAATCCTTCAGGATGCTGATGCCGAAATCACAGCGGTGTCTCAGCTTTAACTTCGGGCTGACCTGTTCTATCCCTGCTGTGCCCACGACCTTGCCATCGATCTCAGCCAGTATCTCTACCTCATTATCGCTGTCGGTCTTTTTTTGCAGGTACTCAGCCTCTTCTTCGACGGTAAAAGTGACCTCGTCAGGATAAGTCAGGAGGAAATCGGTCTCTCTGTGCGCCTGTATAAAGACTTCTAAAACAGCCTTTCCGTCACTATGTGCAGCATTCCTGAGCACACACTCTCTGCCGTCCTTCAGCGTGATAGTCTTGTTGTATTTCATGATGATCTCCCCTTTGTGCCATGAAAATTTCTCCAATAGAATGTGAAGTGCGATTCTGTTTTGAACCCGAGCTTTGAATAGAACTCCATGTCGGACAATACATACGCTTTTTTCGCGCCGAGCGATGATGCCCGGTTGAGCGCCTCATATATCAGCGCTCTCGATACTCCTCTGCCCCTGTATGACGGGATCGTACAGACAGGCTCTACATAAGCATAATCGGTATTTGGGCTGTACCAAAGGCAGCAGTACGCGACCTTTTCACAGTCGCTGTTGACAGCCGCTACGCTCAATTGTGTTTCAAGATGAGGCCTGAGCTGAGGGATGATCTTATCCTCGCGTTCAAATTCGGATTTATCCGCGCCGTGATCGAAGCCCTGCCATAACAGCCATTGGAACTCATACGGTTCTCTGGCCGGATCCAGCTCTACAATATCCAATCCCGGCGGCATTTCTGCAGCGAGCTTTTCGCCGAGTTCTATGCTCATCACGTTCTCGGACTGTTCAGCCTTGATGAAGCCTGCCGCCTCAGCTGCCTTGATCTCATCAGCGTTATCATCACAGATAGATATACCCAGACCCGAACCATCCTTTAGCTCACGATAAGCGTAGTCAAGGATATCGGGATACAGGCTCTCATATCCGCGCAGAGCTGAGCAGAACGCCTCGCCGAAGTACATATCATATACAGCCGCGCCGACTACCCTGCCGCCGTCCGTCCACAGACCTATCGAACCTACGGAGCTCTTATCAAATTCCGGATGCTCATACATCCACTCAAAGCGCGCCCAGTTCCAGTTGATATGCAGTTTATCATCACGGTTAAGCTCGACAAAAAAGTCGCAGACCGCCTGATAGTCATCACGCGAGAATCTTTTGAATGTCATTTATCTATCACCTCGCCGCACTGATGTGTTCAATTCAAAAAAGTATTATGGGAATAAGTTCCTATCAGCGACTATCAACTCGCCGTATTCTTCATGTAACGCTTCGCGTATCGGGATAAACCCGTTCTTTGTCCAGAA